>JACXTT010000401.1_pt1 | contig 72635 bp, 60 predicted proteins | sample 9270951 | NCBI WGS metagenome assembly JACXTT01 (sample SAMN15532306, study PRJNA645909) | rock metagenome | isolation source: weathered quartz diorite | place: Puerto Rico | collected 2017-06-21
CGCGACGGGTCCCGGCATCACGCCGACCATCGTCGGCGCCATCGCCAACTACACGGTTCCGGCTAGCTACCCGGGCAACCCCTTCGGCGTTGCCGCTCGTGTGTACGGTTTTGTGACCCCCGGTGTCGGCCGCATCGAAGACATCGACTCGCAATCGTACCGCTTCGTTGCCGACCTGAACGGCACCTGGGCCGACTGGGATATACACGCCGCGGCTGGTTTCACCCGCGTACAAACCAAGATCAACTACACCAACTACGTGGACCCGACGGCGCTGTACAACGCGCTGCAAAGCACTGACCCGGCCACGCGCTTCAATCTGGCGGGCGGCAACAGTGCTGCGGTAATGGCCCTGGTGACACCCATCGTCACCAACATCTCTACCGACCAGCTGAACTTCGCCGAACTGCGCGGTTCGCGTGAAATCGCCAAGATGGAAGGCGGCCCGGCTGCAATCAGCGTCGGTATTGGCGGCTTCTACAAAGACCTGAATGCTCCGGACCCGGTGGTCAACCAGCTCGGCACCATGAATCTGAGCGGCGCCTACGCGATCGGTCAGGAAAAGGCCACCAACGTCTATGCCGAATTGGTGTTGCCAGTGCTGAAGACCCTGGAACTGGACGGCGCAGTACGCCTCGACCACTACAACACCTACGGCAATTCGACCACGCCCAAGGTTGGCTTCAAGTGGACGCCGATGCCCGAGTTTGCGATGCGCGGCACGTATTCGGAAGGCTTCCGCGCACCGTCGGCGACGGAAAACGGCACGGCGGGCGCCTTGTTCGGCTTTAACAATATTCGCGACCCGTTGCTGTGTCCGGTGTCCAACGCCAACGGTACGCCCAACCTGACCTCGGCCAGCAACGTGCCGGCATTCTGTAACTTTGGACCGACCTACCTGCAACTCACTACCAAGGACCTGCAGCCGGAAAAGTCCAAGTCCTACACCCTGGGGCTGATCCTGGAACCCGTCAAGGGCTGGTCGACGACGTTTGATTACTACCAGATCAAACTCAGCAACCAGATCATCCCGCTGGCTTCGCTCTCGACCTACAACCCGTTGAACTACCTGGTGCGCGGCCCGCAGCAGATCGTGACCTACGGTGACAACCATACCGGCCTGTCGTCAGCGGGGGTGATCGCCTATGCCTTCACTCCGTATACCAACGGTCAGTCGACGACAACTGCCGGCTACGAAATCGAATCGCGTTATAAGTTCGATCTTGGCGCCCTCGGCAAGCTCGGTGTTCGCGGCCAGTGGGCACACATGCTGAAGTACGATCAGACTCTCAACGGCGTAACGTATAACCTCGCCGGCACTCATGGCCCCTCTGTCATCGGCGGCGACACAGCCAACCCGCGTGACCGCGCGCAGTTTGCGTTCGCCTGGGAAACCGGCCCGCTGACCGTGACCACGACGACCAACTACATCAGCAGCTACGATGTGACGGATCCGTCGGCGGGTTATCCGGATTGCCAATCGTCTCTGGCCGGCTACAATCCCCGCCGCTTTGCGACCGCCGGTGTGTATCCCAGCCAGTACTGCAAGGTGAAGGAGTTCTGGTACACCAACCTGGCTATCAACTACAAGATGACCAAGGAATGGACCTGGCAGTTGTCCGTTGCCAACCTGCTGGATGCCAAGCCCCCGGTCGATATGCAGACCTACGGCGGCACGGGCACCAACAACACCGGCGGCACCAACTCCGGCACGCCCTATAACCCGTCCCTGCACCAGACGGGCGCCGTCGGCCGCTATTTCAACCTCGGCGTGAACTGGAAGTTCTAATCCGCAAAAACACGCCGTTGAGAGCGGTTGTAATAGGGAAATGGGGGCTTCGGCCCCCATTTTTTTGCCGTCTTTCCGGAACTTTTGCGCACGTAGCGGGCAAGTCCTGGGACTGTCGCACAATGTTGCCGCCGCCGGTGACAATTCGCTACAAACCAAGCCTGCACTTTGCGTATCGTAACTACATGCAACGTCAAGCGAGATTTACGACATCTATTGCGTCATTGTGTCGCCACAAAGCTGCAATCGTTACCAGCCTGACGCCAGGCTGCCACTCAATATCGGCCCACGTCACTTAACCTACAAGCGAGTTGTATCATGCTACATGAAGCCTCCCATTTCACGCCCTCCAGCCATATTCGCTCCATGAACACGCCCGCCGACAACGTCGATATGCCCTGCCGGGTTCTGCTGATCGAAGACGACGCCGAACTCGCCAACCTCACCGCCGAGTACCTGAGCAAGCGCGGCATGACGGTGGATATCGAAAGCCGGGGGGACATGGCGCTGGACAGAATCGCCCGCGACCAGCCGGACCTGATCGTTCTCGATGTGATGCTGCCCGGCATGGACGGTTTTGAAATCTGCCGCCAGCTGCGCGCGCAGGGCTCGGAAACCCCGGTGATGATGCTGACCGCGCGCGAGGAAGACTTCGACCAGGTGCTGGGCCTGGAACTGGGCGCGGACGATTACCTGACCAAGCCGGTGCAGCCGCGCCTCTTGTACGCGCACATCAAGGCGATTTTGCGCCGCGCCACCACCATGAAGACCATCGTCACCGGCGGCGAGATGCTGCAGTTCGGTCGCCTGCACATCAACCGCGTCGCCCGCGAGGTCAAATTCGGCAACACCACCATCGCCCTCACCACGGCGGAATTCGATTTGCTGTGGCTGCTGGCGGTCAACGCCGGCCGGGTCCTGTCGCGCAACGAGATCCTGAAAGAGCTGCGCGGCCTGGACTACGACGGCATCGACCGGTCCATAGACTCGCGCATTTCCCGTCTGCGGCGTAAGCTGGAGGGCGACAACGCGCAGAATTCGCAGATCAAGACGGTGCGCCCGCACGGCTACCTGTTCAGCCCCACCACCTGGTAAACCTGATCACAGGCGACAAGCAGCACCGAGCCAGCGCAATAAGGCAGTAAACAAGGCAGTAACGCGGACCGATAAAAATATGGCATTGGGAAAACTGTTTCTGAAGTTGTGGCTATTGCTGCTGCTGACCTCTTACACGTCCTGGCAAATCCAGACCAGCGTCGGTTCCTGGCAACAGGAGCAGATGCAGGTCAAACGCCCGCAGGCGCCGTTCCTGATCACCATGGCAGAATCGGTTTCCTGGGCCTTGCACGATGTGCCGGCGGCCGAGTGGCCGGCCAGGTATGAGGGGCTGAAATCCCGGCTCAGCTACCCATCGGAGCTGCTGCCGCTGGACAGCGTGTACGGCTATCTGCAAAAACACGGCGGCGACGACCTGAAACCCTATCAGGAGTCGGTGATGGCCGGGCGCAACCTGATGGTCTCCTCGCCAAAATTCAAAACCATGCTGGCGCTGAAGCGCCTGCCGGGCAGCGATTACGTGCTGGCCATAGAGCTGCCGCCGCCGGAGCCCCTGCTGATTTTCGGCGTGATGCAATTCAATACCTTCCAGTGGCTGGTGGAAATTCTGGCTTATGGATCGGCGGTGCTGCTATGGTTGTCGCTGTTCTGGCGCGACCTGAAAAAAATCGGCCATGCCGCCGAAATGGTGGGTGGCGGACAGTTCAATGTGGTGGTCAACGTGCGCCGCGGTTCGGCTCTGCGGGTGCTGGCGGACTCCTTTAATCAGATGACCGAGCGTATCGCCGCGTTGATCAAATCGCACAAGGAACTGACCAATGCGGTTTCGCACGAGTTGCGCACGCCGCTGGCGCGCCTGCAATTCGCGCTGACCCTGCAAGAGGAAAGCGACGACCCGGCCGAGCGCGCGCAGCTGGCCCGCAAGATGCAGCGCGACATCAACGAACTGGACGCCCTTACCAGCGAAATGCTGACCTACTCACGGCTGGACCGGGACATTCCCAACTTTGCCCTGGTTTCCACGCCGGTGGATACCTGGCTGCCGCAGATCATCGAGGAAGAGATGGATGCGGCCAAGGCTGCCGGCATCGTCACCCCGGTCATCACCCGGCCCGGAATCAGCGATCCGCCGGTGGAGCCCAAGTTCATGGCGCGCGCGGTCAGCAATCTGATTCGCAACGGGCTGCGCTTTGCCAAATCCAAGGTGGAAGTGGAAGTCGCCCGCGCCGACGGCAAATACCTCATCCATGTGGACGACGACGGCCCCGGCATCCCCGAGGCCAATATCGACCAGTTGTTCGTGCCCTTCGGCCGCGTGGACCAAAGCCGCACCCGCGAGACCGGCGGCCTGGGCCTGGGACTGGCTATCGTGCGGCGCATCGCCGAGCGCCACGGCGGCACCTCCATCATCAGCAAGTCCCCACTGGGCGGTGCGCGCATCACCATCAGCTGGGCGGGCGCCTGAAACCAAACTTCAAGACTGTTTGCGCCGGAGCCTAGATGCGACGCCTGTCTGCTTTTTCCGCCTTTTTGTGCCTGCTGTTTTTGCCCCCCGTGGCGTTCGCGGCGCCGGCCTCGTCGGCGCACGACAAGGCCTTTTGGAAGGACATCGCGGCGCACGATTACGCTCTGCCCACCGGAGCCTCTGCCATGGCGCTGGCCACGGAACTGGCCGGCCTTGCCGCATCCACAGACCCCGAGTTACGCGACGAATACGGCTACGACATCCTGGCCCGCTGGATTCACCGCGGCGTGCTGACGCCGCAGGAGCTGGATGCGCTACGCCTGCGTTACCTCACTACGGCGACGATGCAACTCGGCAGCGCGGAATCCGATGCGATATTCGGCCGCTCATTTTCCCTGCTGGCCCTGAAGGAACTGGCCTCTGCCGACCTGAAGGCGCATTTTCTGACGCAGCAGACCTTCGATGAGCTGTTCGACCTCGCCGAAAAATCCCTGAGCCAGGAGCGCGACCTGCGCGGCTATGTGGAGGGCAAGGGCTGGGCCCACGCCACCGCCCACACCGGCGACCTGATCCGCACCCTGGCGCGTAACCCGAAACTCACGGCGGCTCAGCAGGCGCGCTTGATCGACGCCGTGATCGGCCGGGTGCGTTCGGCCAATCTGGTATTTGTATGGGGCGAGGACCGGCGCCTGGCCACCGCCATCGCCACCCTGCTGCAACGCCAGGACGCGAATCCCGCGCGCCTGGACGCCTGGCGGATCGCGTTCACCGAAGAACAGCGCACCTTTTGGAATGCCCCCTTCGAACTGAACAAATACCGGCGCCTGCAGGCCCAATTCAACACCCTGGCGGCGCTATGCGCCATCGTCAACGCCCAGGAAAGTCCAGGGTTACCGGCGGAAATGCGCACGGCGCTGTGCGCGCCGGTCAGCAAGCCTTACTAGCACCGCTGCAGTCGCGTCTTGCATTCCCCGGGGGCGCCCCAACCTCCCTTATGCGATAATGCACGCAAGAATCCGGGGCCGACCTGGTTTCGACGTGGGCAACAAAGCAGAACCGTGCATACCGAGGGGTGGTCACCTCGTAAATACAACCGCAAACCAATAGTCGCAAACGACGAAAACTACGCACTAGCCGCTTAATAACCGGTTGGTCTCTGCACTGGTGGGCCTCAACGCCAGGTGTAGCAATACACAGCAGAGTCATTAACGAGGATCGCTCTACATCGGGTCACTTGGTGTGGAGTTAAATTTAGGTGGCTCGCCTCAAACAAGCCCGCCCATTGGCGTGTGCGAGGTTAAAACCAAATAGTGGAATCTAAGTATGTAGAGCGGCCTGTAGAGGGCTTGCGGACGCGGGTTCGATTCCCGCCGGCTCCACCAACAAAGCAAAACGCCCCTCACGGGGCGTTTTGCTTTGTTGGTGGAGCCGGCTAGGGAACGAACCCGCTGGTTCGACTAAGCGAAGTCCAGTGGACTTCGCTTGGACGCGCGCAGCGCGGTCCCGTAGCGCAGCGAAGGGATGGCCGGATCGCCCAAAGCGATACGGACACATTCCCGCCACGGTGAGCCAATAGGCACGATTCCAGGCACTGAAAATACCGATAGAGCAACTAGTGAGGAGCTACCCTCGGCCGCGGCCACTGCCCTCACCCCCACCCACGGTATACCTCCCCCTAGACAAATATGCGACAATCCCTGCGCCAGGGAGGACGAAGACCTGCTGCACATGGCCCAGCAACAACAGATTGCAACCATCGGAACCGCATAATGGAAAAAATCAAGGCGCTGTGGAAGCGATACTTCAATTCGATCAACGCGATCGTGCGTGCCGGTATGGGCATCGCCGTGGTCGTGCTGTTCGTATTGAATTACAAGTTTGACGAGCCGCTGGAATTTTTCCAACGCCTCGAACTGCAGGCCTACGATACCCGGCTGCGCGCCACCATGCCGGAAAAGATTGACTCGCGCATCGTCATCATCGATATCGATGAAAAGAGCCTGGCCGCGGAAGGCCAATGGCCCTGGGGACGCGACAAGCTCGCCCTGCTCATCAAGCAGTTATTCGACGTGTACCGCCTGAAGGTGGCGGGCTTCGACGTCATCTTCCCGGAAGCCGATACCAAGTCGGGTCTGGCGAGCCTGGAAAAGCTCGCCAGTTCGGAGTTCAAGTCCAGCCCGGATTTCCAGGAAAAAATGAAGGACCTGCGCACCACGCTGGATTTCGATGCGCGCTTCGCCGCCGAAATCAAGAAGCACGCGGTGGTGCTGGCCTTTGCCGGTAACAACGAGCGGGCCGGCCTGCAGAATCTGCAACTGGGTGTTTTGCCGAACCCGATTTTCGACAATTCCACCTTCGGCTACCGCAAATTCCGCTCCCAGGAAATCGACGGCTATAGCGCCAACCTGAAACCCTTGCAGGAATCGGCGGCGGCGACGGGACACATCCTGCCGTGGATCGATTTTGACGGCGTGTTGCGGCGCATCCCTGTGTTCATCCGTTTCAAGGACAGCTACTACGAGTCACTGTCCATCTCGGTGTACCGCACCTTCCTCGACAACGAACCGATGCGGGTAGTACCGCGTGAAGACGAGGGCGACAATATCGCCCGGCTGAAGCATGTGCAAATCGGCAAAACGATTATTCCGATCGACGATTCCGGCGCGGCCCTGATCCCGTACCGGGGTAAATCGCCCATGTTCCGCTATATCTCGGCAACCGACGTCATGCAGGGGCGGCTGGTGCCGGGCGAGCTGGATGGAAAAATCGCTCTGATCGGCACCTCGGCGCAGGGCCTGTTCGATCTGCGTAATACGCCGGTGGGCGAGGTTTATCCCGGCGTGGAGTCGCACGCCAATATGTTGTCAGGCTACCTGGACAATAACCTCAAGCAAAAGCCCCAGTTCGAGTACGGCATCAAGATCGTGCTGATCATGCTGATCGGCCTGCCGCTGGCCATTGCCCTGGTGAAGCTGAGCCCGCTGTCGTCCACCCTGACCGTACTGGCCACGGCGCTGGTGACCATAGGCTTCAATATGTATTGGTGGGTTTCCGGGTACGTGCTGCCGCTGGCGATTCCGCTATTGATGGTAGGCACGCTATACCTCCTCAATATGGCCTACGGCTTCTTTATCGAAGCGCGGTCGAAAAAGGCGATTACCGGGATTTTCGGTACCTACGTGCCGAAAGAACTGGTGGAAGAAATGGCCAAGGACCCCGGCGCCTATTCCACCAAGGGCGAAAGCCGCGACATGACGGTGCTGTTCTCGGACGTGCGCAACTTCACCTCGATTTCCGAGGGCCTGTCGGCGACCGAGCTGACCGCCATGATGAACACCTACCTCACCGATATGACGCGCGTGATCCAGGAGCAGCGCGGCACCATCGATAAGTACATCGGCGACGCCATCATGGCTTTCTGGGGCGCGCCTTTGAAGGACGAGACGCACGCCGAGCACGCCCTGCTCTCGGCGATGTCCATGCAAAAGAAAATCAAGGAAACCGCGCCCGACTTCATCAACCGCGGCTGGCCCAAGCTCGAAATCGGCGTGGGTCTCAACTGCGGCGTGATGAACGTGGGCGACATGGGATCATCCTTCCGCCGCGCCTATACGGTGATGGGCGACCACGTCAATCTGGCGGCGCGCCTGGAGGGCCTGACCAAGGAATACGGGGTCGGCATCCTGGTTTCGGAAAATATCGTCAAAACCGTGCCCATTGCTGTTTACCGCGAACTGGACCGGGTGCGCGTCAAGGGCAAGGCCGAGCCGGTCAGCATTTACGAGCCGGTGGGCCTCAAGGGCGAGGTCGGCGATTCGAAGCTGGACGATATCGACCGCTTCCATAAGGCCCAGGAGTATTACCGCAAGCAGCAATGGGCGGAGGCCGAGCGCCTGCTCATTACGCTCTCCCAGTCGGACCCGGAGCGCAAGGCCTACAAGATTTACCTGGAACGCATCGCCTACTTCGTCAAGGAACCGCCGGGACGCAACTGGGACGGCGTGTTTACCTTCACGCACAAGTAAGCAGCAAAGGTCATCAGCAAAAAGCGGCGCCGTGGCGCCGCTTTTCTTTTTCCCCGCCCCCTCCCGCGCGCTATTCGTCCTCTTCCGGAGGCAGCGCCGGGATGGTCAGCGAGAAGGTAGTGCCGTGCGGGTCGCCCGGCTTTTCCGCCACTTTGCTTTGCACCGAGACGCTACCGTTGTGTTTTTCCACCACGGTTTTGACGAACACCAGGCCCAGGCCGATGCCGTCCACCTCGGGCTGCTGCTCCGTGTGCAGGCGCACGAAACGGGTGAACAATTTTGAAAGCCCGTCGGGTGTGATGCCAAACCCCTGGTCGGCCACGTCGACGCGCCAGTCCTTCCCTCCCTCGCCTGCCACATTCACACTGCACTGAATGACGGTGTCTTCTGGGCTGTATTTGATGGCGTTGGACAGGAGGTTGATGATGGCGCGCGTCAGCAAGTCGCGGTCACCGCTAACCGTGGGCAGGTCGGGGTTGCCGACGATTTCGATACGGATTTTTTTGGTGGAGGCCAGCGACCAGGCCTCTTCCACAGCATCCTGCAAGACTTCATCCAGCGCCACTACCGAGAAATCCTGAGCGCGCGAGCGCTCGGCCTTGGCCAGCCGCAAAAAATCGTCGGCCAGGTTGAGGGTGCGGCGCGAATATTTGCCGATACGCTCCAGCAAGACGGCAGTCGTCATCATCTCCGGTGCAGCCGCCTGCATTTCCAGCAGGGTCAGGATCGAGGCCTGCGGGGAGCGCATATCGTGAGACAGGAAGCGCAGCGCCTCGTCGCGGCGGCGCTCGGATTCGCGCAGCGGTGAGATATCGGTCAGCGTGATGATGGTGCCGGCGCGTGCGCCCGCGTGCGTGAAGGACGGTGCAATCTGCAGCAGATACTCGCTTTCATCGGGCGCCTTCACTTCCAGAGAGGTGACTTGTGCCGCCTGTACCGCTTCATTCAACAGTTCCGTCCAGGGGCGTGGCGCCGCCTGCTTGAAATCGGCCAGCAGCGGCAGCACGTCGCTACCGATCACGCTGCCGATCAGTCCCGCATGCCCACCTTCACCGCCACCGCTGCCACCGAAAAGGCGCGCAGCACTGGAATTGACCAGGCGTATCTTGCCGCCGGCGTCGGTGACGATGGCGGCCTCTGGCAGACTTTCGAGGCTGTCGGCCACGAAGCGGTTCAGGTCGCGCAGCAACTGCCCCGCCTCTTGCACCGCGCTGATGCGCCGCTCGATCACATCGGATAGCGGCGCCCCGCTGGGTCCCTGTTTCCGCGCCGGTTGGGGCAGCAGGGTCTGCTCGTTCTGCAGGCGCACCAGCTCGGCATCCAGATAGCGTTGCGCGGCTTCAAGCTTGCGCCAGCTCCAGACGGGGTAGGCGATCATCATGGTCAGCACCAGCACCACCGGCGACATCCATACCTGCCCCAGGCGAAACAGCAGGGCCGTGGCGATCATGGCGCTGACGCAGAGAATAACTGTCAACAGCAGTGCCTGGCGCGGCGACAGCCGCACAAACGCCGCCAGCAGCGTGAGCAGGATGAGCCAGGAAACGAAGGCGGTAATCCAATGCGGCGCAAGCTGCAAATCGATGCCCTGGCGCAGACCCTGCAGCACATTGGCGTGGATTTCCACCCCAGGCATGGCGCGCGTGAGCCCGGACACCGGCGTGGGATATTCATCGCCGCTGCCGCTGGCAGTGCTGCCCAACAAAACGATCTTGTCTTTGAACATGGAAAGCGGCACGTCCCGGCGCAGCACGTCGATAGCCGAGACAACGGTGAAATGCCCGGGCGGCCCGGCGAAGGGAATCAGGTAGGGGTCCTGTATCACCCAGGCCTGAGGAGCGGCGCCCGGTGGCTCCTCGCCCGGCTGCGGATGTCTCTGCCGCCATAGTGCAACGCGCTCCGGCTCAGCCAGCGCCCAGCCGGCCAGGCTCAGGAGGTCGTGGCGCGGAGAACCGTAGCCCGCGTACAGGAAGGCACTGCGCAGAATACCGTCGGCGTCGATACGCGCATGAGTATGGCCCGCGTGGCGCGCCGCCTCGGCAAAGGGACTGGCCGGCATGGATTCGCCCACCGGCACGCCTTCGCTCACGGTTTGAATCACCGGCAGCACGATGCGGGGGCTGTTACGCAGGGCAGCGGCCAGAGCCGTATCGCCAGCCGGGTCACGGTTATCGGTTTCGGTGAGGATCACGTCCATGACGATGACCTTGGCGCCGGCCTCGCTCAGGGCGTTGATCAGGGTGGCGTCGATGCCGCGCCGCAGCGGCCAGCGGCCGAGTTGCTTCAGGCTATCTTCATCAACGCCGACGATGACGATGTCGCGGTCGGCGGGGCGCGCCCAAAGAGAAAGGGATTGGTCGTACAGGGTCTGGTCGAAGCGGTAAAACCAGCCCTGCTCGATGGCGGCCACCAGGCCCACCGACAACACGAAGGCGATGATCAGCCATTCGCGAATGACCGGGTGCCAGCGCCGCCACCCGAGTTTTACCATGCGCGGCTGTTCCGTTCGCTAGTGCGGCAGCACATTCAGCAGCCAGCCCTTGCCGAAAACCTCGAAGGGTTCCAGTTCGCTCCAGGCGCCGAAGTGCTTGGCCCCGCCGGCCAGGCGCACGCGCGCGAAGTAGGCGCCGCGCGGCAGGTCTTCGAGTTGCGCCGTGCCCTTGCGCACTGTCACCTCCTTGACGATCTTGCGGAAGTATTCATCGCTGGCCACTTGCAATTCGTACTCGCCACCTTCGATGCCGTTCCAGGAAATGGTTGCACGGGAGCCGTCAACGATCACCTTTTCCAGACGCAGATTGGCGGCCACCAGGAAGGCCTGCGGCACCGAGAACGCGCCGGCGCGGCCGGAAGGCCCGATGCTGGCCACGCGCCACCAGTAGTTGCCCGAGGGCAGCGGAATTTTCGACTGAAAGCGGCCCTCGGTAATGGATGGATCGTCGATCACCTTGACGGCAAATTGCTCGTCCTTGGCGACCTGGAAATGGTAGCGGCGTGCACCCTCCACCGGCGACCAGGTGAATTCGGAAAAAGGTGAGCGCGTCAGCACGGCGGCACCCTGTTTGGCCGCCGTGTCAGATGTGGCGGCCGACACCACCTTGAGGCCGGAGGGCGGGCCGGCATCCACCTCCACGGCAACGGGCTGGACGGCGTCGCGTCCTTCGAGACCAAGGTTGTCTATGCCGCGAACGCGCACAAAATAGGCCCCGTCGGTCAGCGCCGAGAAGGCAGCGGCGGGTTCCACGCTGACGGCCTCGGCGACTACGTCCTTGAAGTCCTTGTCGCGGGCGATTTGCGCGCGGTATTTTTCGGACTTGGGAATGGCCGCGAAACGAAAACGAAAATCAGCCGTGTGAACCTGTGCCGGAAGCCCCGCCAGGTCCGGCGGCGGCAGCAGTTCTATAGGCGGCAGCGGCGCCTTACCCGCTTCCGCAATAGTGCCGAAGCCCGCCGGCAGCGGCAGCTCAGGCCCGGCCACCGTGGTGCCGGCCACACCCACCGCACCTTCAATCACTTCGCTGCTGGCGCGTTTGCCGGTCTCGTCGGAGCCGGCGCGGAACACGGTGCCGCGCACGCCCATATTGGAGGTGGCGGTGCGCACTTCATAGCGCGCTCCGGTCTGGCGTTGCTTGGCCACGGTGCTTTCCACGCGGCCCGCTTCCAGCTTGACGATGGTGTCGTTGAGGCCGCCGGTGTTGGCATATTGCTTGGCGCTGGTGAGCACCACCTGCGACTTGGGCTGCACCGTGAGCGTGGAGCCGTCCGCCATGCGCAGGGTGACGAAAGCGCCCTCGCCGGTTTTGACCTTTGCGCCTTCGGCGACGTTGGTGTTTTTTTCTAAGAGGCCGTTGCCTGCCTCGGCCTGGCCCTGTACGGCAATGACCGTCGCGCCGGACTGTTCGGCGCGCATGGCGGCCATGGGGATGCGGATCTTGGTGCCGACGGGGATGCGCGTCGTTTCAGAAATATTGTTGAGCTTGGCGATGCTCTGCCAGTCCTTGCGCTTGATGAGGAAGCGGTTGGAGAGCTTGAGCAGGGTATCGCCCTGCTGGGCGGCGTAGACGTAGTAGCGCGGCTCCTCGGCGCGCGCCGGACCGGCGCAGACCAGACCTAGCAACAGCATGGCGATCAGCGCCTTTGCCGGGAAGGCCATAGCCGAAGAAAAAGGGGCGGTTTTCATAGTCTTTGCTCACATGGGCTTAGCACGGTAACCCAGCATGATGGCGCGCACCGCCGGCGATAGCCAGCGGGAATCGGCCAGTTTGCAAAATTTCAATAATGCGGCGCGGCGCCCTGGACCGGGTCGCGGTTTCAGGCAGATCGACAGACCAGGCAACTCAGGCTGGACGGGCGGCAGCGGCAACGCGCTCTAGGCGGTAGCCGAAGTTGTAAACGGGCGTGAGCTTGATGCCGCGCTCGGGGCCGAATTCCAGCTTTTTGCGAATACGGCTGACGTGGGTATCAACGGTGCGCGACTGCACATCGTTGCTGCGGCCCCAGACGCTCTCGGAAATATGCCCGCGCGACAAAAGCCGCCCGAGATTACGGAACAGGAACAGGGTGAGCTCGTATTCCTTGTCGGTCATTTCGATGACGGCATCACCAACCTTGACCACGCGCGAGACGAGGTCGATATGATAGGAATCGATATCGAGCACGTCGGCCTCGGCGGCTTTGGGACGGGTGCGGCGCAGCAGGGCTTCCACGCGTGCCTGCAATTCCATGCGGCGGATGGGCTTGACCATGTAATCATCTGCGCCCGCATTGAGGGCGGAGACGATGTCTTCCTCGGTATCGCGGCTGGTAACGAACAGCACCGGGACGGTGGAGTTCTGCTTTTCGCGCAGCCATTGCAGGACTTCGGTGCCGGACATGTCCGGCACGTGCCAGTCGAGCAGGAAAAGATCGAAACTCTCTCGTGCGGCCTCGCGCACGGTGGTTTTGCCGGAGGTGAAGTGGTGTACCGAGTGGCCCGCCGCCTCCAGCCATTGCTTGATCGCCGAACCTACGTCTACGTCGTCTTCGAGCAAGGCAATACGCATTCGACCCTCAGGCAATAGTGGTTACCCCGTATTGTAATTCTATTGCATGGTTGTGTGCGGTGGAACACACCAGACTTTTCCCATGGGCCGGGGGAATAAATTTAGCGTAGGGCCTTCATGGCGTCGTCCAGCCCGGCCAGGGTCATGGGGTACATGCGGTCTTCCATCAGCTCCCGGGCGATTTTGATGGACTGGGTCCATTGCCATTGCGATTCCGGGGTGGGGTTGATCCAGACGGCGCGGCGGTACATTGCGGTGAGGCGCTTCAGCCAGATGGCGCCGGTTTCGTCGTTCCAGTGCTCCACGCTGCCGCCGGGCTGCAGGATTTCATAGGGGCTCATGGTGGCGTCGCCGACAATGATGAGCTTGTATTCGGAACCGTATTTATTCAAAACGTCGAAGGTGGGGAATTTCTCGGTGTGGCGTAAGCGGTTGTTTCGCCAGACAGATTCGTACAGAAAATTATGGAAATAGAAGTATTCCAGGTGCTTGAACTCGGTTTTGCAGGCCGAAAACAGCTCCTCGCAGCGGTGCACGTATTCGTCCATGGAGCCGCCGACATCGAGGAATAGCAGGATTTTGACGTTATTGTGACGCTCGGCCACCAGCTTCAGGTCCAGGTAGCCGGCGTTGTCCGCCGTGGCACGAATGGTGCCATCCATATCCAGCTCTTCGGGGGCGCCGGTGCGGGCGAATTTTCTGAGCTTCCGCAGCGCCAGCTTGATGTTGCGTATGCCCAGTTCAACATTGGTATCGTAGTCGCGGTATTCGCGCTGATCCCAGACCTTGACGGCGCTGCGGTTGCGCGACTTGTCCTGGCCGATGCGGATGCCCTCGGGGTTGTAGCCGTAGGCGCCGAAGGGCGAGGTGCCGGCGGTGCCTATCCACTTATTGCCGCCCTGGTGGCGGCCTTCCTGCTCCTGCAAGCGCTGGCGCAGGGTTTCCATGAGCTTGTCCCAGCCGCCCAGGGCATCGATTTGGGCCTTTTCTTCCTCGGTGAGGATCTTTTCGGCGAGCTTACGCAGCCATTCTTCCGGGATGTCTTTCTGGAACACGGCCGCCAGGGCCTGGTCCAGCGATTCCACGCCCTTGAAATAGGTGCCGAAGGCGCGGTCGAAACGGTCGTAATGGGCCTCGTCCTTGATGAGCGCCGCGCGGGAGAGGAAGTAGAAGTCGTCCACGCTGCCGTGGGCAATGCCCTGGCCCATGGCCTCGCACAGCATGAGGTATTCCTTGACGGAGACCGGCAGGCCTGATTGCTTGAGGGTTAGGAAGAAGTCGATCAGCATGGGTAGCCGACAGGCATGAGCCTAGTTCTTGCTAGTTTTTACGGGCGCGGGACAAAAACACCAGCCGCTCGAAAAGGTGCACATCCTGCTCGTTTTTGACCAAAGCCCCGTAGAGCGGGGGAATGAGGTTGGTCTTGTCGGCCGATTTGAGGGCCTCGGGGGGAATGTCCTCGGCCACCAGTAGCTTGATCCAGTCCAGCAATTCCGAAGTGGAGGGCTTTTTCTTCAGGCCGGGCAGCTCGCGGATATCAAAAAACACCTCAAGTGCCTCTTTTAACAGCGCTTTTTTGAGGCCGGGATAGTGCACATCGACGATGCGCTGCATGGTTTCCCGGTCCGGGAAGCGGATGTAGTGGAAAAAACAGCGCCGCAAAAAGGCATCCGGCAGCTCTTTTTCGTTGTTGCTGGTGATGAAAATGATGGGCCGGTGTTTGGCCTTGATGGTCTGGCGGGTCTCGTAGACGTAAAACTCCATGCGGTCCAGCTCGCGCAGGAGGTCGTTGGGGAACTCGATATCGGCCTTGTCGATCTCGTCGACGAGCAACACCACCTGCTCTTCGGCCTCAAAAGCCTGCCAGAGCGTGCCGCGCGAGATGTAATTGGCGATGTCCTTAACCTTTTCCTCGCCCAGCTGGGAATCGCGCAGGCGGGAGACGGCGTCGTACTCATAAAGCCCCTGCTGGGCCTTGGTGGTGGACTTGATGTGCCATTGCAACAGCGGCTTGCCCAGCGCCTTGGCCACCTCCTCTGCCAGCATGGTCTTGCCGGTGCCGGGCTCACCCTTGATAAGCAAGGGGCGCTGCAGGGTGACGGCGGCGTTGACGGCCAGCATCAGGTCTTCGGTGGCGATGTAGTCTTGGCTGCCGGTGAATTTCATGGGGGTGCAATCGTGGAGATCTTGCGGCCTATTATATTTGACGCCGGTGGCGATTTTCGACACTATTTTCCCTCTGCGCCGGGGTGCCGCTAGCCATTTGGCGATAAAATAAAACACGCTGTACGGCAGCGCAAATAATAATTACGGAACATCCAAAGATGAAGGCAGTCATTCTGGCCGGCGGCATGGGCACTCGCATTAGCGAGGAAACCTCGATCCGCCCCAAACCCATGGTCGAAATCGGCGGCAAGCCGATCCTTTGGCACATCCTCAAAATCTATTCCGCGCACGGCATCAACGATTTCGTGATTTGCCTGGGATACAAGGGCTATCTCATCAAGGAATATTTTGCGAATTACTTCCTGCACATGTCGGACGTCACGTTCGACATGGGCGCCAACAAAATGGAAGTGCACGATGCGAAGGCCGAGCCCTGGAAGGTCACGCTGGTGGATACCGGCGAAGAAACGATGACCGGAGGCCGGCTGAAACGTGTCGGGAAGTATCTGGGGGACGAGGATTTTTGTTTCACCTACGGGGACGGCGTGGGAGACGTAAACATCACCCGGCTTATCGAGTATCACCGCGCACAAAAACGCCTTGCCACCGTTACCGCCACCCAGCCGCCCGGGCGCTTCGGGGCGCTCAAGGTGGAAAACGGGCGCATTGCCGGTTTTCAGGAAAAGCCGCAAGGCGATGGCGGCTGGATCAACGGCGGCTTTTTTGTACTTTCGCCCAAGGTGCTTGACTACGTAAAAGGTGATAGCACCGTCTGGGAACGCGACCCCCTGGAAAACCTGGCGCACGACAATCAAATGTCCGCCTTTCAGCACGACGGTTTCTGGCAGCCGATGGACACGTTGCGCGACAAGATGCTGCTGGAGGACCTTTGGGCCAGCGGCAAGGCGCCGTGGAAGACCTGGTAGTGGCAAACAACTTCTGGGCCGGCAAGCGCGTTTTTGTCACCGGGCACACCGGCTTCAAGGGCGGGTGGCTCTGCCTGTGGCTGAAGCAGCTGGGCGCAACGGTAACCGGCTATGCGCTCGCGCCGAATACAAAACCAAGCCTGTTCGAGTCGGCTGCGGTATCCACGGGCATGGATTCGATCCTTGCCGACGTACGCGCCTACGACCGCCTTTTGCAGGCGCTGAAAACGGCACAACCGGATATTGTGTTTCATCTCGCCGCCCAACCCCTGGTTCGATACTCCTATGCCAATCCGCGTGAGACCTACGAAACCAATGTGATGGGCACGGTGAACCTGCTGGATGCGCTGCGTTCGGTGGAAAGCGCGCGGGCAGCGGTAATCGTCACCAGCGACAAGTGTTACGAAAACCGGGAATGGGAATGGGGCTATCGCGAAAACGAGCCCATGGGGGGGCATGACCCCTATAGCAACAGCAAGGGCTGTGCCGAGTTGGTGACGGCGGCCATGCGCAATTCCTATTTCGGGCCGGGAAACACACATACCCTCGGCGTGGCGAGTGCGCGCGCCGGCAACGTCATCGGCGGTGGCGACTGGTCACTGGACCGGTTGGTGCCGGATATGGTGCGGGCCATCGAGGCCGGCCGGCCGGTGGAGATCCGCCACCCCGGCGCCATACGCCCCTGGCAGCATGTACTGGAGCCGCTTTCCGGCTATATGCAACTGGCCCGGAAACTGTATGCAGCAGGCCCCGCTCACGTGGGCGCATGGAACTTCGGGCCTTCCAGCGACGACGCCCAGACTGTGGAATACATCGTCGAGCGGCTGGTGGCGCGCTGGGGCGATGGCGCCAGTTGGGCCAAGGATGACGGCCAGCACCCGCACGAGGCGCACTACCTGAAGCTGGATTCATCCAAGGCCCGTACCCACCTGGGCTGGCGGCCGGTGCTTTCGCTTGACGAAACTCTGGCCTGGATCGTCGATTGGTATCTGGCGCATGCGAGGCGGGAAAACATGAGCGCATTCACTCTGGCGCAAATTGAGCGGTACACTAGCCGCCAGCCTTAACGCCGGCTGGCCGGAAGGAAACTTCCGGACCAGCCGCCCCGGCAGGTTAGTGCCCAGATTCAATCCAGACATCAACAAAATATTGCGCGCTTAACGCCATAAAAATTCATGAATGCACCGGTAACAGAAGCAGAACTCCGCAAACAGATCAGCGCACTGGTGGCACAATACGCCGCGCTGGCCCATGCGCCCAAATCGTTTGTACCTGGCGTAAGCGTAATCCCGCCATCCGGGAAGGTGATCGGCGAAAAAGAGCTGCAATTCATGGTGGAAGCCTCGCTGGACGGATGGCTCACCACGGGCCGTTTCAACGATGCCTTCGAGAAAAAACTGGCCGAGTTTTTGGGTGTGAAATTTGTGCTGACGACCAATTCCGGCTCGTCCGCCAACTTGTTGGCGTTTACCGCCCTGACCTCCCCCAGCCTGGGCTTGCGCGCACTACAGCCCGGCGACGAGGTCATTAGCGTGGCGGCAGGATTTCCGACGACGGTGAATCCCATCATCCAAAACGGTTGCGTCCCGGTCTTTGTCGATGTAGACATTCCGACTTACAACATTGACGCCACGAAGATTGAGGCCGCCTTATCCGACAGGACGCGCGCCATTATGCTGGCACATACCTTGGGCAATCCGTACAACCTCAAGCTAATTACCGAGATCGCCAAAAAACACCGTCTCTGGCTGATTGAAGATTGCTGCGACGCGCTCGGTTCCACTTATGATGGAAAGCTGGTTGGCACCTTCGGCGACATTGGCACGCTGAGCTTCTACCCCGCGCATCACATCACTATGGGGGAAGGCGGAGCGGTTTTCACCAGCGACCCGGATTTGAAAAGAATCATCGAGTCGTTTCGCGATTGGGGCCGCGATTGCTATTGCGCGCCAGGAAAGGACAATACTTGCGGAAAACGTTTTGGCTGGCAGCTGGGCTCCCTTCCGCAAGGTTACGATCACAAGTACACCTACTCGCACGCCGGTTACAACCTCAAAATCAGCGACATGCAAGCGGCGTGCGGGCTCGCACAGCTGGAGAAAGCCCCTGAATTCATCGCCTCGCGCAAGCGCAATTTCCGGTATTTGAAAAAACGGCTGGCCACTTTGGAAGAATTCCTGATCCTGCCGGAGGCCACACCCAACAGCGACCCCTCCTGGTTTGGCTTTCCGATTACCTTGCGGGAAGATGCGCCGGTTAGCCGTGTGGACTTGCTCAAGTTTCTGGACCAAAACAAGATTGGTACCCGGCTGCTTTTTGCCGGCAACCTCGTTCGGCAGCCTTATTTTGAGGGGCGCAAATACCGGATCGCGGATGATCTTGGCAATACCGAAACGATTCTGAATCAGACTTTCTGGCTGGGGGTTTATCCCGGATTAAACGAAGAAATGTTTGCGTTCGTCGCCGAAAAAATGGAGTCGTTCTTCGGCGTCAACTTCTAATCGATGTCGATGAAATCTGTCATCGTCATCACCGGCGCTTCTGGCTTTCTGGGCAGTCGGCTGTGCCGGCATTTCGCGGCGACAGGTTATAGGGTCTTGGCGCTGGTGCGCCCAGATTCTTCACTTCAACGACTGGCCGGGATTGCTGGACAATTGGAAGTTGTAACGACAATCTCGGCAGCCAGGCAGCTCGCCGCTTGCGGTCGAATTGACACACTAATTCATTGCGCAACCAGCTACGGTCGCAAAGGCGAGACGCCAGGCGAAATCGCCCAGGCCAATATCATTTTTCCGGTGGAGCTGCTCAAAATTTGTGCCACTCAGCACCTGCGGCACTTAATCAATATCGATACCGTCCTGCCGCCGTCAATCAGCGAGTATGCGAGAACCAAGGCTGAATTCCGCCAACAGGCGACGCAGATCGCGAAAGATAGCGGCATTGCGCTGACAAATCTGCGTCTGGAATATATGTATGGCCCGGGTGACGACGACAGTAAATTCACCACCCATGTCATAAGGGCCTGCCTACGCAATGACGCGAGCATCGCTTTGACCAAAGGGGAGCAAGAACGGGATTTCATCTATATAGAAGATGTTGTTTCCGCAATTTCCCTTATTGCTGAAAATGTATCCGTAGCGAAAAGATACGTCGAATTCGACATCGGCTCGGGCGAGTCTGTGACTCTGAAGCATTTTGCAATTGCTGTGCGCGCGCTCACCAATTCCAGTACGCGCTTCGATTTCGGTGCAATCCCCTACCGTGATAATGAAATAATGCGCAGCTGCGCTGATTCGTCTCGACTGCGCGCTCTTGGCTGGCGATGTGCTTACACCCTCGTACGCGGTTTGAGCGATACGATTCATGGAGAACGCAACAAATGAAATTGCTGATTACCGGCGGCTGCGGCTTTCTGGGCAGCAATCTCGCAGCACACGCCCTGAAACGAGGCGACGAACTTGCCGTTTATGACAATCTTTCCCGCCTCGGCTCAGCGGAAAACCTGGCGTGGTTAAAGGCGCAGGGAAGTTTTACTTTTGTTTCCGGGGACATTCGAAATGCTGAAGCCGTAAGCAATCTGGTCAGCGAATTTGCGCCTGAAGTAATTTTTCACCTCGCCGGACAAGTTGCGATGACTACGTCCATCGCCGACCCGCGACTCGATTTTGAAACCAATGCCCTGGGGACAATAAATCTGCTCGAGGCCGCGCGCCGCCACTCTCCGAACGCAACGATCATCTATTCATCAACCAACAAGGTCTATGGCGACCTGGATCAGTTCAATTACCGGGAGACCGCCACACGTTTTGAATGCGTAGAACGTCCGCAAGGTTACGACGAGCAGACGCCGCTTTCCTTCCACTCCCCGTACGGATGTTCAAAGGGCGCGGCTGACCAATACATGCTCGATTACGCGCGCATCTTCGGTATGAAAACGATGGTTTTCCGGCATTCCTCCATGTACGGCGGCCGGCAATTTGCAACCTATGACCAGGGCTGGGTAGGCTGGTTCTGCCAGAAGGCGCTGGAACAGAAGAACAATCCGAATGCGACGCCGTTCACGATTTCCGGTAACGGCAAACAGGTACGAGATGTCCTTCACGCCGAGGATATGGTGAATCTGTATTTCAGCGCGCTTGATCACTTGACCAACGCTCGGGGCCGAGCGTTCAACATTGGTGGCGGTAGACAAAATAGCCTTTCATTATTGGAATTATTCCGAATACTCGAAGATTCCATAGGCGTACGTCTTAAATTCAAGGAGTTGCCACCACGGGAATCTGATCAGCTTGTTTTTATCGCTGACATAACGAATGCCAACTCAATCTTGGGGTGGCTACCTCGAATAGCCGCCCCCACTGGGATTGGGCAAATGATGGCATGGGTAGGCACTCGCCATATCGTCGACTAATGCTATCTGTTAGCAAAAATTCCCTTTTCGGGTTTGCCGCATTTGCGATTCCCACGCTCGCACTATTTGTCGCATACCCCATCTTCATCAATCATCTTGGTGTTGAAGCGTTCGGCGTATACCTGCTCGCTACGTCACTTGGTGGTGCGCTAGCGTTTCTCGACTTCGGCATCTCTACCGCGACACTAAAATTTATAGCGGAAGATATTGCGTACGGTCGCGTTGCACACATTTCGGAAATATTGACAGCGTCATTAATTTTTTACGGAGTTATCGGCTTTGCTACTGCGCTCACCATATTCGGGATTGCGCCTTGGCTACCGCACTTTTTTGGAATTTCACAATCATTGCAGACTGAAAGCATTGCAGTATTTCGCATTGCCGGCTTTCAATTTATGATTTTTCTTGCAATTAATGTCTTTATTTCGCTTTTCAAAGCATTGCATCGCTTTGACAAGTCCACGCTGATCGTCTCGCTGCAATCGGTGTTTAGCTATGGATTAGCTGCCCTTCTTGTCCTGCTAAATAACGCGAACTTATTTGAAATCGCGGTAGTTGGCCTAAGTTGCAATATCTTTGCACTCCTAGCTTCTTGGACAATTTGCGCCAGTCTGTTAAAAGAGCGGAATATCCCGCTCCGCTTTAGTCCTCCACCACTAACAATTTACATACGCATGTTGAAATTTGGCGTCCCAATGACAATAAACGCAATTTGCGGATTTCTGCTTTACCAATTACAGCAATATTTAATAGGAGCGCTTCTCGGCCCAAGTGCAGTTTCCATATATCGGATAGCAGCAACAATTCCTTCCAAGGCACATGCCGTCGTCAACTCTGCTACTGAAATTCTCTTCCCTCTCTCAAGTGGCAACGAGCAACTTGGCACAATTCGTAAACTATATTTAAAAATGTTGATAGGAAGCGGAGTATTTGCTGCCACCGCACTGATTCCATTGGCGTTCCTATCTCATGAAATACTGACCCTTTGGATCAACAGTTCCCCAGCACAAGAAGCGGCAGAGGTCATGCCATTGTTTTGCGCAGCATATTTTTTTTTAGCGCTTTCGCCCGCTCCTTTTCATGTTGTAAATGGATTAGGCAGACCCTGGATAAACACAGCGTTCTTCGCATTTAATGCGGTAACTAATGTGACGGCGATCGTTCTCCTCTCTGTGGGCGGCACATCCCTTTTTCGAATCGCAATAGCGTTCTTGGTAGCGAACGTTTTGACTTGTATTTGCTATCAGATAGCTGTTGAGAGAATGCTATGGCGGGAAAATCGCTGAGGCGATTCTCACCGGGTATGCCATGTCCACACAAGAATTGACAAGACCAATCAGCGGGAATTTGACGAGCATACTAATCCCGGTTTACAACAGAGAGGCACATATCGCTGACTGTGTGAAGTCTGCGCTTGCGCAGGCCAGCGCATTTATTGAAGTAATCATTTGCGACAACGCGAGTACAGATAACACATATGCCATTTGCGAGCAGTTAGCAAAAAGCGATTCGCGTATCCGGCTCTTCAAGAATAGTTGCAATCTAGGGCCGGTCCGGAACTGGCAGCGTTGTGCAGAGTTAGCGAGCGGCGAATATGCAAAATTTTTATTCTCCGACGATGAGATCGCCCCTGACTATTTGAAGCTCACTTTGCCATTTTTAGCGAATCCTAACGTTGGATTCGTAACCACTGCGGTGCGAACAGGACACTCTTCGCAGCGTTCAATAGTGGCGTATAAATGGCCGGAGCAATCAGGAATTCGGCCGGCTGGCAGCTTTCTGGATACGGCTTTGTTCTCGAATCGAGTGACTCTGTCCATCGGCGCTGCTATTTTCAGAATGGCGGACGTTCAAAGGAACATCCTTACCGACATCCCGTCCCCGACAATAGATGATTTTCCTCGCCATGGCGCTGGCCCAGATTTTCTTCTGTATTTGCTGACGGCAAAAGACTATCAGTTTGTTGCACACGTACCAGAGCCGCTATGCTTCTTTCGCGATCACGAGGGTGCCATTTCGGTCGTTGAAGGTAGGCACCGGCTTGTTCGGAGCTATTTGCAGGCGCGTATATGGTTCGCAAATACTTATACGCCAGTTCGCAAAACTAAAAAACTATTGGTTCGGTCCTGGCTAGCCGAAATTGTCCGAGAAAAGCATGCAATTGCTTTCTCAGATTTTGCCGCACAATATCTGACTGTAATCCCAAGACTGTCAGCGACTGAACGGCTTTGGTTTGCTATAAGTTCAATCTTGACAACAATGTTCATTTTTTTTTCAAGCCTAGTTCGCCGAAGAATGTTTGAGCGCTCAAATCCGATGAAAAACAAGGAGTGGCAATGATCGAACAGCTTCGACGAAGATTCATTTACAAGAACGTATAACCTAAAGCCGCCTTAAAAATGACCCAAAAACTCCTTTCCGTCATAGTTCCCAGCTTTAACCAAGGAATTTATATTAGAGAGAACTTGAACGAGCTGATTGCCCAGCGCAGGAATGGCATTGAGGTTATCGTAATGGACGGCGGGTCAACTGATGGCACAAAAAGAATACTAGAGGAACTGGATGGCGACCTAGACTATTGGGTTTCGAAAAAAGACGATGGTCAAGCTTCCGCGATAAACGCTGGCTTCTTGCGATCAGCCGGAAAATGGGTCGCATTCCAAAATAGTGACGACTTCTATCTTCCAGGAGGCCTTGACCAGGTACTAGCCGTCATGCGTTCTAATAGCGATGTGGATATTATTTGCGGAGGCACGCTTTTCGTCGACGCTGACGGTGAAATTTTCAAGAGGATTCTGCCAAAGCCAATATTTTTCCCGGCTCTGTCAATAATGAATTTTATTAATAATCAGTCTCTATTTGTAACCCGGAGTTTCTTAGAGCGGGTTGGTTACCTTGACCCACAAAAGCAATTTTGTCTTGACTACGAATGGTTTGTTCGCCTTTTTGCAGCTCGGCCTGCAATTGTGTATGTGCACGACTACATTGGCGCTCAACGATTTCATGAAGCAACTAAGACCACAACAAGCCAACATGTTCACAATGCTGAGTTTAAAAGCGTTGTAGAGAGTAGTTTTTCTGTGCGCGAACGCACAGTAGGACGTCTGACAATTGGCCTCTATAGACTGTTCAGGTTACTTTATGGCTTCGCCGTTAAATTACTCGGCATTCGATATACGCGAATTCGTGGGCGCGGAAAATAACGAAATAATCGCGCGCACTTTCGGCATTACCCCAAAATGAATTATTTTTACCCGGCAGGCTAATATGTTGTTTTTGTTATTAATTTCGCTAACTATTCATTTTTATTTGTTTAAAAGCAGCGAGGCTGGGGACCGGATTTTTTTGGGCGTACTTTTCGCCTCTCAGACTTACTATTGCTTAGGGGGATATTTATATTGGGTCGTTTCTGAGCAAGGATATTTTGCAGGCGTCAACTGGTCCATTGACGATCTTTCCGTGTCCATCTTGGCGCTCTCGTCAGCGTCCACTGCAATCGCGACAATAGTGTATTTCTGGCCTCGCCTTTTCCCAGCAAAAACAGCGCCAATCCCGCATGAGACTAGGAAAACTCTTGAGATTCCTTATACGGCACTCGTGCTTTTCTTTCTCGGATTTATTGCAAGCGTTACAGTTCTGAGTGAAAGCTTATCCGCTGCCAGCTTCGATACAAGCGGTTTCGACTTTGGAAGACGAAGCGATTTCTTTCTAATCGCATATCAATTCTCTGACTTGCTAATCCCAGTCATTCTATTTTTACTCGTAGCACGTGGCCTTACCAAATTCAACTTGGCCTTAATTATCTATTTTCTAATATATGCGTCATTTGTAGGTTTTAGGTACAAAATTGCACTTTTCATTTTTCCTCTTGGCGCCCTACTATTAGCGACCAACTTACCCAAGAAAAGGAAAATTTTCTATACGTTTTTATTTGGGCTAGGAGTACTTGCGCACTTTTCGATCCTCACGCTGTTCAGGCAAAAATTTAGTGGGATCGATCTCGGTGCAAACGTCGAGCGATCTCTGGAAAGCTTTACTTATGGCCTCTTTGCGGAAGCCAATGTCGTGTTTGGCCTGACCGCGATCTTTAGCGAATATACCAATGCTGACCAGTTTGTTTATCTTCAACCGATTTACGATGCATTTTTGGAACTAATTCCTCGAATAATTCTTCCCGATCGCGTAACAGGCGAGTACCTTACGAGATATGTGGGCGGATTTATAACGGACGAGGGAGAAGCATCTGGCACCGCTTACCCATTTATTGGGGAATTTGCGGTCATGGGCGGGTGGATCGGGGTATGCATTGGCGTTATCGCATATGCGATGCTCTACATTTCACTTCGAGCTTGGCTGCGCAAATCTGCGCTAACGCGGTCAAACTATTTGTGCGGACTAGGTATTGTTGGCGGCGTGATGGGCTACTATCATTTTTCGCGTGGCTACCTTCCGCAGATGTTGAAGGCCTATTTATTTGTTGTGATGCCCTTCATCTTTCTCTGCGCTCGGCAAAAAGCAATTGAACTACGCTTCCAAATTCGGAACTCACTTTCACAGGTGAGCAAATTCTCAACATCAAACTCGCGTTAATGCTCAATGTCCATCGCCTCCAAACTAATCCGAGCAAATAAGCCAACTAAATCGCGCCTCCACGATGAAAAGGGAAATTTCGTCGGCTGGACAAGATTATTCCTCCATGGCCCAAAGGCGATATGCGGCGGCCTACTTCGTCTGGCATTTGGCTTTCGGCCGGCAAAACCCTGGATCGCGTATTCGGCGATTGATTATCTTGAGACGCAGCTCTCCAGGAATAGTAGGGTTTTAGAATATGGCTCCGGAATGTCGACGGTTTGGTATGCGGGTATCGCTGGAGAGGTTTGCTCCGTTGAGGATTATCTACCCTGGTATAACAAGATCTCAAATCTGCTCAAGGAGCTAAATCTTACCAACGTTCACTACAGATTTGCGGCGAGCGAGACTGAGTACTTGGAGTTTATGTCTGGCGATCAGCCCGGCTTCGATCTCATAGTTGTTGATGGCAGTTCCCGCAGCAAATGTGTACTAAAAGCTATCACTCTACTTAGGGCTGGCGGAATCTTATACTTAGATAACTCGGATACGCACATGGGCCCTGCGGGCGGTGATATGAGACTTGCAGAGAATGCCGCACGCGAATTTGCGGTAAAAAATGGTTGCTTGATTCACGAATTTACAGACTTCGCGCCGACGCAGCTTTTTGTCCAACAGGGCCTTCTTGTCCAGCTTCCTAACGGGACTGCTCCTTAGCATTTCATCTTGGGCTCAATCGATTAGCAGACAACTATTGCGAGAATGCGCAGTGAAGGGCTATTTAATTTGGAAAAGAAGTTATTTAATGTAGTCACCGTCGGCTCGAGAGACTACTATCAAGTTGCGATTGCACTAAAGGAATCAGGGCAATTAAACCGCCTAATTACTGATTTTTATACTCCGGATTGGCTTAGCGGCGCAATTTCCAAGCGTCGTGATGAGTTGCTGCCAAGTAAACATACCGTTTCACTGTTGTTTAGCGGTGTATTACTCAAGTTGGTCGGAAAGACACGAATTAATCACGCCATTAAGTTTGTAGCCAATGATTGCTTTGGATTCGTTGCAGCGCTATTGACTTTTTTAGGCCCAGATCGCGCAATAGTTTATTCATACTATCTTGAAGGGTTTGTGGCTTTTTACCGCCTAATCGGCAGGCGCCCACAAACACTCATCTGCTTCCAGGTCCATCCTACGCCCTGGTTCATAAATAAAATTATCGCTGAGGACCTTGAGAGATTTGGGACCACGTCAAGAAAGACATTTGCTGAAGACTTTGAGGAGTCGCTTAGCTCGAAAGATATCCAGCGGTACACTTCTGCACTACGCTGTTGCGATGCATTTGTTTGTGCCAGCGACGTGACTCGGCGCAGCATTCTAGACGGGCAAGACCTAAATTGTCCGATCTCGATAGTCCCTTACGGTAGCAAACTTTCCGCTATTGCTCCGATTACCTCCAAATTATGGCCTGCGGATCAGCGCATTAGATTGCTTAGCGTTTGCCAGCTTACCCAGCGTAAGGGTTTGCATTGGGCTTTTAAGGCAATGAGCGAAATTGACGATACTATAGCTACGAAATTCGTATGGCTCGTTGTATCAAACAAAGTAGACCCCGCCATACGCAGAATGGCACCCCGGTGCGTCGAATTCATCTCTGGCCTTTCGAATGAAGAGTTGGCAAGCCTCATGGCAGAGGCTGATTGTTTTGTCATGCCTTCCTTAATTGAAGGGTTCGGGCTCGTTTACATCGAAGCGTTGTCGATGGGAACGCCAATTGTTTATACGGCGAATACAGGAGCCGATGACTTCTGCAAAAGCGGCACTCACGGTTTTCGTGTGGAGATTTCGGAGTATCATCAACTCAAGAATCTCTTTACAGACGTTGCAAAGAAAAGCGTCGACCTTGGGGCTATGCGCCACGACTGTAAAACGCTGGCCCAGACGATTTCGTGGGAGAGATTTAGAAACGGAATTCGCGCGGCGGTCAATCTACAGCTAGAAAAATAGACATATAGAAACGTGCCCCGGCCCGAATGCGAATGCAGTGGCCAGTTTTATGAATCACACTCCTTTTAATTGGGCATGACAACGCATAGCAAGATCGTTCTCTTCATTGGCCCCTTGCCACCCCCTTCGCATGGCTTTGCGGAGATAAATGCCTGCATGCTTGCGCTTCTGGAAGGCCATGGCCCGACGCGTCGAATAGATCTGGCGCCCAAAGGTGCTACTTTCTTGCATCGTCTTGCTAGCGCTTTAGCCAAAGTGGGCGCTGGTATCTTTGAGTTGCTCCGCCTCTCAACAACATTCGAAAATAAAACTCTCTACCTCCCTCTCTCTGGTGGCATCAGGCAGATCTTTGATACATGTTTCGCCGTTCTAGCCAGGCTGCTTAGTTGGAAAGTGTTTATTCATCATCACAGCTTCGCATACATCAATTACAAGCCGTGGTACTCGCGATTTTTCTTTGCCGTCTCAAAAAATGCAACTCACATTGCGCTTTGCGAGTGCATGGGGCTTAGCCTTGAGAAGTTATACGAGATTTCGTCGGGCAAAATCACGGTGCTTTCAAACCATGCTTTCTTGTCTCCTGCGGATGTTCCAGGCGCGCGAGACAATCATGAACTCGTTCTCACATTGGGCTACTTTTCCCAGGTTTCCACAGAAAAAGGCTGTTTCACTTTTATCGAGACGATCGAAGCGGCGCTTAAACTGAACCTCAAAGTCCGCGGCCTAATCGCGGGGCCGATCCAGGGCCACCTTGTATCTGACTTTAACGCCGCTCTTAAACGGTGCCCTCAAATCACCTATGTTGGCCCCGTCTACGGACAAGATAAGTGGGACTATTTGAAACGGCTAGACGTTCTATTATTTCCGTCGACATACATTAACGAAGCAGAGCCAGTAGCAATTTTGGAGGCCTCCAAGTGCGGCGTGCCAACAATCGCGATTGAGAGGGGTTGCATTTCCGAAATAATTCCGGCCAACACTGGTTTTCTGATTGCCAAACAAGAAAATTTCGTAAATGCTTGCCTCAATATAGTTGTAGACCTGTCTACGCACCCTGAAAAGGTAAAATTGAATAGAGAAACAACATTGCTTAACTTTAGAAAGCGGCAAGCAAGTTCCGCAAAGTCACTCGAAAAGCTTATAAACGAAATTACAGCACACTAAATTGATTCAGGATCTTTCAAAATTTGTTGTACCCCCAGGCTTCCGGGGCCGTAGCGCGCCGATCGTTCAGCTTTGGTGGATTGTGCAAGCTTCATTGTTCCGCTGGTCGCCACAATTTGCGTATGGCTTCAGGGCAATGCTATTGCGGGCCTTTGGCGCCAAAATTGGCCGAACTGTAAAAATTCGCCCAACTGCCTCCATTGTTTATCCGTGGAAAATACGCATTGGTGACTTTTCCTGGATAGGTGATGAAGTGGTCCTATATAGCCTGGGCCAAATCGAGATTGGATCAAATAGCGTTATCTCCCAGCGGTCCTACGTTTGCGCGGCCGACCACGACCATCAGCTTCAGTCATTTCCGATACGGGCGCGGAAAGTTATTATCGGCAACCAAGTCTGGATCGCAACAGACGTCTATGTGGCGCCCGGCGTCTCGATTGGCGACGCTACGGTCATTGGAGCGCGGAGTTCCGTATTCAAAGACATGCCGGGCGGGAGCATATGTTATGGAAGCCCTTGTAAACCAATTAAGCCGCGCGAATCGGCTTCCCTTTAACCAGGAGTGTCATACGTTGGTTTGCCCTTGCTGCAGCGCCGAGTATCGTTAGAATCCAATGAATATCGAACCTATGTCAGGTGACGCACTGACACCTTTGCCAAATAAGTCTTCAGTGGTGGCTGGTAGACCTTCTGTTGTCGTTGTCACAAATTTCCCTAGCCCATACCAAGTAGAGCTATTCGAACACATCCATCTTAGCGCCTCTGTTGATTTGAGCGTTATCTACGTTAGCCGGATCGAAGAAGATCGAAAGTGGCAACCCAAACCGTTTAAACATCGTGCGCTATTTATTGAAGATCACGACATTCCGGCTGCTGAGATCTGGATAAGGTCGGCAGATCTTGTGGTTTTCAGCTGGTATCGTGACTCTCGGGTTCTTGATTTAATTTCGCTCAGAGCCCGCGCATCAATGCCCTGGTGCTACTGGGCTGAACGCCCAGGGTTCACTTTCAAAGGGTTCATTGGACGAACATACCGGCGCACGAAATTACATCACCTCTTAAACCAAACGCATGTGCCGATCTGGGGCATTGGAACCTGGGCCGTCGAGGGTTTTCGGCGCGAATTTGGTGGCCGGCGTCAATACTATAATGTGCCGTATTCCCAATCGTTGTCGAGATTTTATGAAATCGGCAGATGCCGTGCTCAGCCTGAAAAGATTTGCAACATTTTATATTCTGGCGCGTTGATCGAGCGAAAAGGGATTGATGTATTGTGTGAAGCCTATCTCCGGATCGCTAACGAATTCCCGGATACCCAGCTGACCATAATGGGCGATGGCCCGCTTATGAACAAATTGAAGAGAATGGCGGGCACCTCACTTCAAATAGAATTCCTTGGCTTTCGGGACTGGGACGTTCTGCACAACACCTATGCTGCTGCGGACTTACTCTGTGCCCCCTCAAAATATGACGGTTGGGGCCTAACAGTAATAGAAGGGCTCTCTTCCGGCTTGCCTGTATTGGCTACAGAGCAAATGGGCTCGGCAAGAGATGCCATCTCGGAAGGTCAAAATGGCTGGTTAGTCCCATGGCCGGATGCCGATGCGCTTGAACGCAGCTTGCGTAAGGCTTTGAATTTAAGTGCCGCACAACTTTCGGCCATGAGCGCTCACGCCCAAGCTAGCGCGCGTGCATATGATCTCGAAGAAGGCGCGAGTCGGTTTGTCTCGGCGACTGAGATTACACTCTCAAACTGGCCGAAGTGATGCTGCCGTATTTCAGCAATAGTTTCGCCCGTCTTTTTTGCAGCAAATCATTCAAATAATAAAGGGAACAATAACATGCAAAATCGCACACCCAAGGTTCAACTAAAAATTCTCGTTCTTGGAGGCGATGGTTTCTGCGGGTGGCCCACGAGCATAGGATTATCTAGTCGTGGCCATTCTGTCACCATCATGGATAATTTTTCTCGTAGAAAAATTGATACCGACCTTGGCACGCAGTCCTTGACACCGATTGCGAATATGGCCGAGCGGCAAGCCGCGTGGCATAGAGTGTCAGGGCGAAAAATATCATTTTATGAATTGGATATCGCCCAAAATTATCAAGGTCTGCTTGAAATATTAAAGGCTGAAAAGCCGGATGTAATTGTGCACTTTGCGGAGCAACGGTCAGCCCCTTATTCAATGCGCAGCCCCTCTGAAAAAAGGTATACGGTTTCCAACAATTTGAGCGCCACCCACAACGTACTGTGCGCAATTGTGGAGTCCGGCTTGGATATACACCTTGTCCACTTGGGCACGATGGGGGTCTATGGCTACTCGGCGGATACCTCGATACCCGAAGGTTACTTGGATGTGCTGGTTAAAGGGATTTCAGGCGAAAACATTAAGAAGGCGATTTTATATCCCACCAATCCAGGAAGCATTTACCATCTGACAAAATCGCAGGACCAGCTGTTCTTTGCCTTTTACAATAAAAATGATGGCGTTCGTGTTACGGACCTTCATCAAGGCATTGTTTGGGGCACGAACACAGAACTTACACTTCAGGCTCCGGAATTGATTAATAGGTTTGACTATGATGGAGAATATGGAACTGTTCTAAACCGGTTTCTGATGCAATCTGTGATAGGACATCCTTTAACGGTGAACGGAACAGGCGGCCAAACTAGAGCGTTTATTCATATCCGCGACACGGTTAACTGCATAACGTTGGCTATTGAATCTCCGCCTCAGCAAGGAGATAGAGTCAGGATACTCAATCAAGTGGCGGAGACACATCGTGTCATTGATCTTGCCAATCTTGTCTCAAAATTGACCGGTGCCACCATACAGCGACTCCCCAACCCTCGCGCCGAGGCGAGCGAGAATGAACTGATTGTTTCAAATGAACAATTCAGAAAACTGGGCTTGGTCCCAATCACTCTCAAAGAAGCGCTATTGGATGAAGTATTTGACGTCGCGAAAAAATACTCCAGCCGATGCGACCATTCTCGAATCATTTCCAAATCGTATTGGAATAAGACCCAGTCACTGCTTGCAAATCAAGCGCCTCCCAAATGAGAGCTAACCTGGCTACCGCGCTTTCGCCCTCAGCTTAGAAGCCACTCCATCTAAGCAACAACCGCCCAATCCAACGGTGAGCAGCAAATTTAATGAGCTACTGCCACAGCCCTGTTTTGCTTGTCATGTTCAATCGAGCCGCACTTGCACGGCGCGTATTCGACACAATTCGAGCTGCACGACCACCCCGCCTCTATCTTGCCGTTGATGGGCCGAGGGCGACCAAGCCGAGCGATACCCAAGGCTGTGATGAGTGCCACGCGCTTGCCGAAATGGTCGATTGGCCTTGCGAAGTCTATACACTTTTTCACAAGCAGAATCTCGGCAGCAAAATTGCCGTACCGAAAGCGATCTCCTGGTTTTTTGACAACGAAGAACAAGGGATAATTCTTGAAGACGATTGCTTACCGTCTGATAGCTTCTACTCCTATTGTGATGAATTATTGGAGAAGCACAAACGTGATGAAAATGTGATGGTCATAGCAGGCACGAACTTTAATATCAGTGCGATGCACACAAATTTTCGCTATTACTACTCCAACTATTCAATTACCTGGGGATGGGCTACTTGGCGTCGCGCCTGGAAAAACGAATGGCCCGATCGAATTCCTGCCGATGCCTCGGCTTACGGGTTTCTTAGAAGTACAGATATTGGCAGTCGAATTATGGTGACAATCTATTGGTGGCTGATCGCAAAATTTGCTCGCAGATACAACAATTGGGACTATAAATGGACGTTTGCTTGTTTTCGCAAACGAGGACTCTGTTGTATTCCGTCCGCAAATTTAATTAGCAATATAGGCTTCGGACCGGACGCTGTTAACACTTGGAATGAGAGCGACAAACGGGCAAATCTTCCCGTTTATCGAGTGCTTCGCTCGATAGTCTCCCCCGCCTCGGTGGCGGCCGATTGGCGAGTTGACAAGTTACTCGAAGAAAAATGCTATCAGATCGGAATTCTGGCAAATATTCGGCTGGTCGTGGTACTGCTTTTTCCTCGACTCAAGACGTTAAGGCGCCGCAGGTAGGCAACTTACTTATGAAAATTTGCCCATATATCGAATTAACGGAGTAGCTGTGGCATTTCGCATTCTCTTGTACGGGCTAAATTTTCAACCTGAGCTTACGGGGGTCGGCAAATTTACCGGCGAAATGGCAGACTGGCTGGCTCTGCAGGGGCACGAACTTCGGGTGATCACTACGCCTCCTTATTATCCGGAGTGGCGCCTGCGTGAAGAATTTTCACGCTTTATGTATTCATCAGATACTGCACATAAATCCGGTGGGGGGAGACTTGTCGTTTATCGGTGCCCATTGTGGGTACCGCGTGAGCCAAGCGGGCTCAGACGCATTCTTCATCTCAGTAGTTTCGCGATTTCCTCCATTCCAGTCGTGATATCCCAGCTTCTCTGGCGACCCGACGCTGTCTTAGTGATAGCGCCTACGTTTCTTTGCGCCCCTGCAGGTTGGCTCGCCGCGCGCGTTTGCGGAGCTAAGGCTTGGCTACACATCCAGGATTTCGAGGTGGACGCGGCGTTCTCGCTGGGCATCCTGAAAAATCGGGCCCTGCGCTCGCTGGTGTTGGCCGTGGAGCGTATGCTATTGCGCCGCTTCGATCGCGTTTCGTCCATTTCCGTGAATATGGTGCAAATGCTGTCCGCCAAGGGTGTCGCCGCTGGCCGTCAGGTGACCTTTCCCAACTGGGTGGATTTAGACACCATATACCCACTGGATGGCGCCTCACCGCTGCGCGATGCATTCGGCATCTCCCAGGATGACACCGTTGTTCTTTACTCCGGCAATCTCGGCGAAAAGCAGGGATTAGATGTTTTGCTTGATGCCGCAGCATTGCTGGTCGGAAATCACGGTATTCGTTTCGTCATCTGCGGCGAAGGAGTGGAAAGACGCAAACTTGAACAACGGTACGGGGGACTCGCCAACGTCATCTGGCGGGACCTGCAGCCCCTGGCTCAACTCAACGCCCTATTGAATCTGGCCGACATTCACGCCCTGCCCCAGCGCGCGGGAGCGGCCGATCTGGTAATGCCGTCCAAGCTCACCGGTATGATGGCCAGCGGCCGGCCTACCGTCGCCGCCGCCACGCCTGGTACGGAAATAGCGCTCGCCGTGGAAGGGGCCGGCATGCTGGTGCCGCCCGGGGATGCCGCCGCTTTTGCCAAGGCAATCGAACACCTCGCAGGCACTCCGGCTCTCCGTCTGCATCTAGGGAAAAGCGCCAGGATGCGCGCCATTGACCTAATGGGCAAGGAAGCCATCCTCGGCCGGTTTCACAATGACCTGGCGGCTTCGCTAACCTAAGTCAGCCGCTACAGTCGCGGCACCCCGGCACGCCGTGCTAGACTCGTCGGACAATTAAAATAGCTGTATTGAAGTGCGTCCATGACGTACTCTTAAGGGCGCATCTCAGGGGACACATGGGTTCAAAAGGCAATTTCATGCGGCCGCACGCCTCTGCGCTGACGGTATTCCACCGTCTCGCAGATTGCGTCATCGTTGCCCTCTGTCTGTTCCTCGCTTGCACGCTGTACGAAGTCGATATCGACATGAAGTACTGGTTTGCAGCGACCCTGGCAGCCGTCTTGTTCGCATTCGCCGCGGAAATCTCTCATTTGTATGGATCATGGCGTATCTACACGCTTTGGGAAGAGGCCCTGGAGCTTTTGTTCGTATTCGGCATCGTTATTGCCGGCCTGTCGGCGCTGGCCTTTCTTTCCAAGACTTCAGCAAATTACTCACGGGTGGTTATCACCATCTGGGGTGCACTGGCGTATTGCCTGCTGATGGTGGAGCGTATTGCCGTGCGCCAAACCCTGCGCATGGCGCGCAGCCATGGCCACAATATCCGCACGCTGGCCATTGCTGGCACCGGCGATAGCGCCATCAACATCGCTAGGCAGGTGCACGAAGCCGAGTGGGCCGGCCTGAAACTGACCGGCTTTTACAACAATGGTGTGGACGCCGGCAGCCGGCCCTGGGCAGATCACGACCTTGAAGTAAAAGGTGATTTGCACGAGTTGGTGCGCCTGGCGCGCAATCGAGAGATCGATTACGTCTATGTCGCCCTGCCCACGCGGGAAGAGGAGCGCGTGATGTGGCTGGTCAACCTGTTGGCCGATACCACCGCTTCAGTCTATGTGGTGCCGGACATGTTTATTTTCCAGTTGAAGCAGGCGCGCTGGACCAGCGTTGGCGGCACGCCCATCGTCAGCATTTACGAGTCGCCTTTCGATGGGGTGAACGGCTGGCTGAAGCGGGTCGAGGACGTCATTCTCGCCAGCCTGATCCTGCTGCTGATGGCCATACCCATGCTGGCCATCGCGCTCGTCACCCGCCTGACGTCGCACGGCCCCGCTTTGTTCCGCCAGCGGCGCTACGGACTCAACGGCAAGGTGGTGGAAGTGCTGAAATTCCGCTCCATGCGCGTGCAGGAGGACGGCGATACCATCATGCAAGCGCAAAAACAGGACCCGCGTATCACCCCTTTCGGCGCCTTCCTGCGCCGGACCTCGCTAGACGAGTTACCGCAATTTTTCAATGTGCTGACGGGGGATATGTCGGTGGTCGGCCCGCGACCCCACGCGGTGGCCCACAACGAACAATACCGCGGCCTGATTCCGGGCTATATGCTGCGCCACAAAGTAAAGCCTGGTATCACCGGACTCGCCCAAGTAAACGGCTGGCGTGGCGAAACCGATACGCTGGAAAAAATGGAAAAGCGCGTTGAGTTCGATCTGGAATACATGCGCAACTGGTCGCTTTGGCTGGATCTCAAGATCGTCGCGCTGACGATCCTGCGGGGCTTTTCTAGCAAAAACGCCTACTGACACTGCGAAGTTAAGCCGTCAAGCCAATAAGTCAAGTCCACATTCTGGCATTGCGCTGGCGATTCTGTCTTACTAGCGTGCGAATTTGCGTCTGTTTCGTTAGCGTTACTTTTTCTAGATTGCAATTGTTTATTCGAAAAACTCTTTCATATCAATCGCTTGAGGCTGTGGATAACTCCCGGAAAAAGCCGCCAAATTGGCGCACGCTTGCCCCTAAGCTGTAAACTTTCGCTTGTCGGCTAGTGTTTTTATCAAGCAGCGATCTGCTAGCGCTCTGATTAACCCAACCCAATCACCAGACTCAAACCATTCAATGAAAAAAATCCTCGTCACCGGCGGCGCCGGCTTTCTCGGTTCCCACCTTTGCGAACGCCTGATCGCCAATGGCGACGATGTGCTGTGCGTGGACAATTTCTACACCGGCAGCAAGAAAAACATCGAGCACCTCATCAGCAATCCCTATTTCGAGCTGATGCGCCACGACATCACCTTTCCGCTGTACGTGGAAGTGAACCAGATTTACAACCTGGCCTGCCCGGCGAGCCCGGTGCACTACCAATTCGACCCGGTGCAGACCACCAAGACCAATGTGCACGGCGCCATCAATATGCTGGGGCTCGCCAAGCGCATCAAGGCGCGGGTGCTGCAAGCGTCCACCTCCGAGGTCTACGGCGACCCGGAAATGCATCCCCAGCGTGAGGAATACTGGGGCAAGGTCAACCCTATCGGTATTCGAAGCTGCTACGACGAGGGCAAGCGCTGCGCCGAGACCCTGTTTTTTGATTACCACCGCCAGCACCAACTCGAGATCAAGGTGGCGCGCATTTTCAATACCTACGGCCCGCGCATGCACCCCAATGACGGCCGCGTGGTCAGCAATTTCATCGTCCAGGCTTTGCAGGGGCAGGACATCACGATCTACGGCAAAGGCGAGCAGACCCGCAGCTTCTGCTACGTGGACGACCTGATCGACGGTCTCATCAAGCTGATGAATTCGCAGGCCGAGGTCACCGGACCCATCAACATCGGCAACCCGGTGGAAATGAATATGCTGCAGCTGGCGGAAAACGTGCTGCGGCTGACCGGTTCGAAATCCAAACTGATATTCAAGCCCCTGCCGCAGGATGATCCCGCCCAGCGCCGGCCGGACATTACACTTGCGGGGGAAAAGCTGGGCTGGAAACCCAAGACCAATCTGGAAGATGGCCTGGCAGCAACGGTGGCGTATTTCCGCAAAGCGCTGTCTGCGTAATAGCGTATCTGCACAACTGAAATGAACGTCCTTGTTACCGGCGGCGCCGGCTATATCGGTTCGCACACTTGCATTTCCCTGATCGAGGCCGGGCATCAGCCGGTGGTGCTCGATAATTTCTGCAATAGCTCCCCGGAGAGTTTGGCTCGCGTTTTTGAAATCACCGGCCGGCGGATAGCGCTTATCGAGGCGGATGTGCTGGATGAAGCCGCAGTATATGAGACCCTTATTTCGCACTCCATCGACGCGGTCGTTCATTTTGCAGGGTTGAAGTCCGTCGCGGAATCGGTGCGCGAGCCTGCGCGCTACTTCAGAACGAACGTCGGCGGTAGCGAGTGTGTTGCCCGCGCGATGATCCGTGCGAACAAGAATATCCTGATATTCAGCTCGTCGGCTTCGGTGTACGGGCATGGGCACGTCGATGAAAATGCCCTCACCACCACGCCAAGCCCGTACGCGGAGTCGAAACTTGCGGGTGAGCAGGTCTTGCGTCAGTTCGCCCGCAATTCCCCACTGCGCATCGCGCTGCTGAGATATTTCAACCCTGTAGGCGCCCACCCCAGCGGGAAAGTCGGAGAAGATCCAGCCGGTATTCCCAATAACCTGATGCCCTATATTTGCCAGGTGGCGGCGGGCCGCCGCCCGAACTTGTCGGTCTTCGGCAACGACTATGAGACCCGGGACGGCACCGGCGTGCGCGACTATATACACGTGATGGATTTGGCGGAAGGCCACGTTGCCGCGCTGAATTACCTGGTGGAACGAAGCGCCGGCGAGGTTTTTCTCTGCAACCTCGGCTCCGGCGAGGGGCACTCGGTTTTCGAGGTTATCCACACCTTCGAGGAAGCGAACAACCTTAGCATTCCTCTGGAAATTGCCCCCCGGCGCCCCGGCGACGTTGCCTCCTATTACGCCAACGCCGCACTCGCCGAACGGGTGTTGCATTGGCGTACCAAACGCTCCCTCGCCGACATGTGCCGCGATGCCTGGAACTGGCAACGGCAAAATCCCAACGGCTACCGGTAAAATCCACACATGCGCGTATTAATCACCGGCACCGCCGGCTTCATCGGTTACTCCCTGGCCATGCGCCTCCTGGCGCGCGGGGACGAGGTGCTGGGCATCGACAATCTCAATGATTACTACGATGTCACGCTCAAGCAAAACCGTTTGCAGCAACTGATGGCGCTGCCGTGTTTTCGCTTCGAGAAGCTCGACATCGTCGATCGTGGCGCCATGGAGAAATTGTTCAAAGAAGAACGCTTCGATGCCGTCATGCATCTGGCCGCGCAGGCGGGGGTACGTTATTCGCTGGAGCATCCGCACGCCTATATCGACGCCAATATCACCGGCTTTCTGAACATTCTGGAAGGCGCGCGCCACGCAGCTATCGGGCACCTGGTGTTCGCCTCTTCCAGTTCCGTTTACGGCTCCAACACGCACCTACCGTTCGCGGAATCGGATAGCGTGGACCACCCGGTTTCGCTGTACGCCGCCACCAAGAAGGCCAACGAGCTGATGGCACATAGCTATGCGCACCTGTTCCGGGTTCCGTGCACGGGGCTGCGTTTTTTCACGGTATACGGCCCCTGGGGCCGGCCGGACATGGCGCTCTTTAAGTTCACCAAGGCGATTTTGGCGGGCGAGCCCATGCAGGTTTTCAACCACGGCAAGATGGTGCGCGATTTCACCTATATCGATGACATCGTAGAGGGCGTCATCCGCGTTATCGACCACCCTGCCACGCCGGACCCCGCCTGGAGTAGCCACGACCCCAACCCGGCCACCAGCGACGCCCCCTACCGCCTCTATAACATCGGCAATAACCAGCCGGTGGAACTGATGCGCTATATCCAGGCCCTGGAAACCTGCCTGGGCAAAAAAGCGCAAATGGAAATGCTGCCCATGCAGCCCGGCGACGTGCCCGCCACCCAGGCCGATGTTTCCCGGCTGGAGGCCGATCTCGCTTTCCACCCGCAAACCACGGTAGAGGAAGGCATAGGCCGCTTTGTCGATTGGTATCGCAGATATTATGGGCACTAAGCTCACCGTCGGCATTGTCGGGCTGGGCTACGTCGGTTTGCCGCTGGCGGTGGAGTTCGGCAAACGCTTGCCCACCATCGGCTTCGATCTCTCCGCCGACAAGATCGGCCATTACCAACGCCACTTTGACCCCACCGGCGAAGTTTCCGCAGACGACTTGCGCGCGGCCACAAAGCTGCACTGCACCACCGATCCCGCGGAGTTGGGTGCAGCCGACATCATCATCGTCGCCGTTCCCACCCCGGTAAACGACGCCCGCCTGCCCGATTTCGGTCCGCTGAAAAGCGCTTCGCGCAGCATAGGCCCGCATCTCAAGCAGGGCGCCATCGTCGTCTACGAATCCACCGTCTATCCTGGCGCCACCGAGGAAGTCTGCATCCCCGAGCTGGAGCGCACCTCCGGCAAAAAATGGAAGCAGGAGTTTTTTGTCGGCTATTCCCCCGAGCGCATCAACCCCGGCGACAAGGAGCACACGCTGGCGCGCATCATTAAAGTCGTGGCGGGCGATACGCCGGCCACCCTGGATGCGGTGGCAGAGCTTTACTCCCGGGTCGTCACCGTGGGCGTGCACCGGGCATCCAGCATCCGCGTGGCCGAGGCCGCCAAGGTGATCGAAAACACCCAGCGCGACCTCAATATCGCGCTCATGAACGAACTCGCCATCATTTTCCACCGCATGGGTCTCGATACCGGCGAAGTGCTGGAAGCGGCCGGCACCAAGTGGAATTTCCTGAAATTCAAACCCGGCCTGGTGGGCGGGCATTGCATCGGCGTCGACCCCTATTACCTCACCTACCAGGCGGAAAAGTTCGGCCATCATCCCGAGGTGATCCTGTCCGGGCGGCGTATCAACGACGGTATGGGCGCCTTCGTGGCGGCCGAAACCATCAAGACCATGGTCGCCACCTACGGCAAGCTCACCAGCGGCCAGGTGAACGTGTTGGGCATGACCTTCAAGGAAAACTGCCCGGATCTGCGCAATACCAAGGTGATCGACATCGTCACCGAGCTGCGTAAATACGGACAGCAGGTCGCCATCCACGACCCCTACGCCGATCCGCTCGAGGCCGTGGCCCATTACGGTGTGGACCTGGTGGATTGGGACGCCCTGGCGCCGTCAGACGCGCTGGTGCTGGCCGTGGCCCACCGAGCCTACCTGGACATGCCCCTGGACCGGTTATTGGCCAAAGTGCGCCCCGGCGGCTGCGTAATCGACGTTAAATCGGTCCTGGACCGCGAGGCTGTGGCCCAACGGGGTTATACGCTCTGGCGCTTGTAGGGCAACCAACGCCCTGAAAGCGGGGCTTGCATTTCCATGGAAACTGTATAAGAATACAGCCATGGACAATCTAACCCCCCGCCAGCAGGAAATCCTCGACTTCCTCAAAAGTTGGATCGCCGAGCACGGCATGCCCCCCACGCGCCTGGAAATTTGCGCGTCGCTGGGTTTCCGCTCGCCCAATGCTGCGGAAGAACATTTGCGCACTCTGGAGCGCAAGGGCGCCATCGAAATCGCCCCCGGCTCCTCGCGCGGCATCCGCATCCTTGGTGAGGACCGTGCCGAAAACGATGAGGAATACGGCCTGCCGCTGATCGGCAAGGTGGCGGCCGGTTCACCGATGCTGGCACAGGAAAACTTTGCCGGTCGTTACCCGGTCAGCCCTCTGCTATTCACCCCCAAGGCCGATTACCTTTTGCAGGTGTCCGGCCAGAGCATGAAAGACGTGGGCATCATGGATGGCGACTGGCTGGCCATCCACAAGACTGCGGATGCGAGGAATGGCCAAATCGTGGTCGCACGCGTCGAAGGCGACGTCACCGTAAAACGCCTGAAAATGAAGGGTAAGCAAGCCTTCCTGATCGCCGAGAACCCGGATTTTCTGCCTATCGTGGTGGACATGAGCCGCACGCCCCTGGATATCGAGGGCGTGGTGGTCGGCGTGGTGAGGGCCTTCGGGTTGCATTAGCGGTTTGCGTTAGCAGTTTTCATTAACAGCGTGCATTAGCTGTTTTCCTTCGCAACAATCGCTGAATCACCCAACGCCGCGGTCAACGCAATAAGTTGGTGTATATACTTGCCGTATGTATAGGCAAGCGCCATGAATCTCTCCCGTCTGTTTCAACCTGCCAATTCCACACCGGTCGCCGACAATGTGTTGACCGAGCATAACGCCGTTGTTTCGGCGCTGCTGGAAGGCACGGCCGATCTTGCCAACGCCACCGACGGCCTCGCCATCATCCGCAAGATCTGCAACGCGCTGGTGACAGCAACACCGCATATCCGCCTTGCCTGGGCGTGGATAGGCTCTCCCGAAAGCAAGGAAATCCGGCCCATGATCTGCGCGGGGCCCGCTGCCGCCTACGCGCAGAACCTGGTTATACAGCGTTCCTTCATGGTCGAGCGCGGCCCGGCCTACCAGGCGCTGCTCAATAACCGCGAAACCTTCATGCGCATTTCGCCGCTGTCGCCCTACGCCCCGTGGCGGGAAGCGTTTCGCGAATATCGGTTCCAGGTGGCGGTCGCCATGCCTTTGCGGTTGCCCGACAAGACCGACCACGGCATCCTGGTTTTCTACGCCGATGAAGAAGACTATTTCGAATTGATCGGCATGGAGCCGTTTCGCGCCATCGCCCGCTTGTCGGAGGTGGCCCTTACCCACACAGCGCTGCGTATACAGCTTGAGAAACAAGCGTCTACCGACCCGCTGACGGGCCTATTAAACCGCCGCACCATGAACGAGGCGCTGGAACGCCAACTGGCGCTGGCCAAGCGTCATCAAAGCGCTTTCAGCGTGGTCATGTTCGACCTGGACTATTTCAAATCGGTCAACGACCGCCTCGGCCACGCCGTCGGCGACGAGGTGATACGCCACGTCGCGCGGCTGGGTTTTGCGCATATGCGAAACGAAGATCAATTGTCCCGCTGGGGTGGCGAAGAGTTTTTATACCTGCTGCCGGAAGTAGGCCGCGAAGGCGCCGCCGCTGCCGCCGAAAAACTCCGCCAGGCGATTGCCGTGCACTTCAACCAGCCGGGCGCACCGGTGCAAGGACTGACAGCCAGCTTCGGCGTCGCCGCCTTTGAGCCGTCCTCGCCCGCCATCGATTCGCTGCTGTCGCGGGTGGACCGCGCGCTCTATATGTCCAAGGCGGCGGGACGCAACCAGGTCACGGTTCGCTGACGGCCTTGCCGTGCGCCACCAGCGCCGGGCGGCCTTGATGCGCGTATTGGTCCAGCCATAGCTCGAACTGCGCCTGCGCCAGCGGCCGGCTCCAATGGTAGCCCTGGCCCAGATCACAATTAAGCCCGGCCAGGGTACGCATGATGGCGTCGGATTCGGTGCCCTCGGCCGTCACTTTCAGGCCCAGATTGTGCGAAAGATCGATCACCGAGCGCACGATGGCGGCATCGTCGCTATCGACGATCATATCCATCACGAACGACTTGTCGATCTTGATCTCATCCACCGGCATCTTCTTCAGATAGGAGAACGAGGAATAGCCAGTGCCGAAGTCGTCGATGGCGAGCCTGAGCCCCATCTTGCGTAGCGCTTCCAGTGTGGTGAGCGCGTGCGCGGCGTCGGTCATCAAAGCGCTTTCCGTCACCTCCAACGTGATCCAGTTGGGATTGACCCCATATTCGTCCATTTGCTGGCGCACGTACTCCACCAGGCCTGGGGCGTGCAGATCGCGCGCCGAGAGATTGATGGCGATATTGAGCGCGCGTCCGGTGCTCCACCATTGCGCGCATTGCGCAAACGCCCGCCTCAGCACCCAGCGGGTGATTTGCGTGATAAAGCCGGTCTGCTCGGCAAACGGGATGAACTGGTCCGGCGGCATGAAGCCGCGCTCGGGATGGTTCCAGCGTATCAGCACCTCGGCGCCGGTGACACCGCCGGCGGCCAGCGACACCTTGGGTTGGTAATACAGGACCAGTTCGTCGTTTTCGATGGCGCTACGCAATTCAGACAGCATCGACAGCCGGTCGGAACTATGGCTGTCCAGCGAGGGGTGGTAATGCGCCCAGCCGCTGCCGTTGCGCTTGGCCACATACATGGCGATGTCGGCGCGCTGCATCAGGATGGCGCCGCTTTCGCCGTGCTCGGGGGCGGTGACGATGCCGATGCTGACACCCACGTCCACCGTAACACCCTGCACCACCAGCGGCTCTTCCAGGGCCTTGACAGCGCGTTGCGCGATCAGCTGCGCCCCATCGGCGTCATCTACCGGCAACAGGATCGCGAACTCGTCGCCGCCCAGGCGGGCCACCGTGTCCGATTGTCTCGCCACGGTGCGGGACAGCCGGTCGCCGACGATGCGCAAGGTCTCGTCGCCGCACTGGTGGCCCAGCGTATCGTTGATCAGCTTGAAGCGGTCTAGGTCCATCATCAGCACCGACATGGGCTGGCCGATACGGCGCGAACTTTTTACCGCCTGTTCCAGCCGATCCATGAACATGGCGCGGTTGGGCAGGGCCGTCAGATCGTCCGAGTAAGCGAGTTCGATAATGCGCTGCTCGCGCGCCGAAATCGCGCCGCGCATATGGTTCAGCGCCGAAGAGAGTTCGCCGATTTCATCGTGCGCCCGCACTTCCACGTTGCGCGAGTAATCGCCCTCCTCGATCAGCTTTGCCGAGGTCACCAGTTCCCGCACCGGACGCACGATGCGCCGCGATACCAGCATGCTGCCGGCTAGCAAAAAGCCGATGCCTGCCAGGGTGAGAATCAGCAGCGTCGCCTGCAATTGCTTGTAAGGTGCCGCCGCTTCTTTGACCGATCGCTGTAGCACCGCCAGCGATTCGCCCGAGTTGGATAGCGAGGCCAGCTGGCTTTCGTATTCTTCGCCGCCCAGTTGCATGGACATCTGCGGCGGCGGTTCTGCGCCGACCACCTGCGCGGCCAGGCCGGTGCGCAGCGCCGGCGGCAAGGAGCTTGCCACCAGTTGCCAGTTGCCCATGGAATCGCGCGTCAGCACCGACAATTTAATGCGCGTCAGCGCCTCGAAATCGGTGGCCACTTCATCGTCCACGCTGAAACCGAAGGCGATCCAGCCTATGGTCACCGGCGCCTTCACCGGCAGCAACACCAATTGGTAGGGAATGCCGTTCAGTTGCACGATGGCGGTAGCCTTGTCGTCGCGCTCGGCGGTCTTGATCATCGCCGGAAACGGAAAGGCGCTGCCGCCCGCCACCGAGGGCACGCTGCTCGCCACCACCTTGCCGCCCAGGTCGGCGAACATGCTGATATCGGCATGAATACGGTTGCCGTGGTTGCGCAGCGCGGACGCGATGGTCTCGGCATCGTTGGTGGCGACGGCGCCGCGGAACCCGAAATCGGCGGCGAGAATATTGGCGCCCTGCACCAGACGCTGGCCGTTTTGCGTCATCTGCAGGTTGAACACACGCTTGCCCACCGTCAGCTCATTGCGCAACTGCGAATGCGCGTTGTCGGAAATGGCGCTATTGATGAACGAAAAGCCGAGCAGCTGCACCACCAGGAACAGCAACACGAACATCGTGACGATGCGCGCCTGCAGGCTGCCGAAATAGAAAGCGGACAGCTTCATTTGGGCGCTGGTTCCTTTTTCGCCAGGGGCTTCAGTTCCAGCGCAAACGCCACTGGCGTCGGGTTAGCGGTCAGCGTCACGCGCCGCTCTGCGGAAATTTCGTTAAGGGCGCCGGCGCGGTAATGCCAAAGTTTGACGTCGTAGTCGCCCGCCGGCAGCCCGTCGATGTGCAATTTGCCGGTGGCATCGGTTTTACCGAAATAGGGGGTATCGACCACCACAACATAGGCCACCATCCAGTCGTGAATATTGCAGCCTAACACTACCACCCCGGCACGGTCGAATATCACCGGCTGCGCGGGCTGGCCGGAATATAGCTTCAATTCAAACGGCTTGGCCGGAGAAAACGAATAAACGTGATGGCGGATATTGTCACGGTTCGGAAACGTCACCGGCGTGCCTGTCTGGATAACACTGACCAGCGGATCAAATTCCTTGTTGACCTGGTCAATCTTGGCGCCTGCCGGCTTGGACGCAGACTTTACGCCCACCGGGACGGCATAGACCGCTGCATCCGCCACCGGTGCGCCGGCCTTGTCCACCACCGTCACCACCAGTTGCGCCGCCATCGTGGAAATGGACAAGAAGGCGGCGCAGCAGGCCCCGATAAGGGCCGGCAGTATGAGGCCCGGTTTGCGATTAAAGGGCATCTCCGCTCAGCCGGTGACAACGTCGCGCTTCATCGGCGCGAGGATCTTGAGCAGTTCGTTTTTCTCACGTTCGCCGACGCGCTTGTCCAGCACATCGCGCAGCACCTGCACGGTGATGTAGAACTCGGCCTGGGTAATGTTGAGCCCGGCGTGGGATTGCTTCATGGTGTCGCCGCTGTATTTGCAGCCGCCGCCGGTCAGGCTGCAAATCTGCTCGACGATCTTGCCCTTGAGGCGTTTGACATCGACTTTTTGAAACGAATGATTGGTGCGCGGGTCGGCCGCCACGGTGTCGATAGTTTCATCGACGATGGCCTGCACCCCTGCTTCGCCGCCAAGGCGTTGGTACAGGGGGGCATCTGGATTGACAGCCCTGGTGGCGCAGCCTGCCAAGCCCAGAACGAGCAGGATACAGCCCGCAGCCAGGCCGGAAATCGTGACTTTTTGTGTATTTTTACGCATAGGACAATAGTGTACGTCGACTCAGGGATTTATCTAGATATATCGATGTAAATATTTGTAATATATGGATTTTCTACTACTCGATAAAATACCCTTGCTTCGGGTATTATCGGATACATGGAAAAAAATACAACGGTGGCGGCACCCCGCCCTACCCCCCTGAAATCCCCCTCATCAGCCCTGCGTTTCCGGTTTACTTCCCAGCGAATCCTGCTGGCTGCGGCCTTGGCATTAGCGGCCGCCGCCGTTTCCACCGCTGCCACCGCCGGCGACCGTCTGACGGCCACCGGGGGCGTCACCCAGGTGGAGGGCAGCGGCGGCAGCGGCCTGGTGCCCTGGGCGCTGATCACCGGCTACGGTACCCGCGACCAGATCGGTACGACCGCCTTCGTCACCAATGTGACCACCGGCGGTTTTCGCCTGCAGTCGCAGGGTGTGGCCGTGGGCGTGCGTGACCAGGTGGAAATTTCCTTTGCCGCACAAACCTTCGCACTAGGCGACACGGTACCCCAAACCAGCATTCACCAAGAGGTAGTGGGCATCAAGCTGAAACTGACCGGTGACGCGATATTCGACCAGGACGGCGGCTGGCCGCAGATTTCGGCCGGCGTGCAATACAAGCGCAACCGCGATTTCCAGTTCATCCCGCGCCTCTTGGGGGCAAAGCACGGCAACGGCGCCGATATATACCTCAGCGCCACCAAGCTGTTTCTGGCGGGTCTGGGCGGGCGCAACGTGCTGCTCAACGCCACCTTACGTGCGACGCAAGCCAATCAATTCGGCATTCTCGGTTTCGGCGGCGACCGCAACTCGGGCTACAAACTCATGGCAGAGGCCACCGCCGCGCTAATGCTGAGCGATAACCTGGCGGTGGGCATCGACTACCGGCAAAAGCCCAACAATCTGTCCGTATTTAAGGAAGATGATAGCTGGGACGTGTTCGCAGCCTGGTTCATCAATAAGAACCTGTCCCTGACCGGCGCCTACGCCGACCTCGGCAATATCGCCAACAAGCCCAAGCAGCATGGGCCCTATGTATCCTTGCAGGGCAGCTTTTAAGCGATAGGAACCCCCTCCCCAACTGTCCCAAGGCCGGGACCTGCGCCGGATTTGGCGGCGGTGGCGGCTGTTATGATGCGCAGGTCGCCCATTGCCATCTGCCGCTCAAGCCGCCACCCGCATGCAAGCCACCCAGTACCGCCCGGAAATCGACGGCCTGCGCGCCGTAGCAGTCATCCCGGTGGTGCTGTACCACATGGGTTACGGCTGGATACCCGGTGGCTTTCTGGGCGTCGACGTGTTCTTCGTTATCTCCGGCTACCTGATCAGTTCCATCATCGTCGATGAGGTAGCCAAAGGGACATTTACCTACCGCGCCTTCTGGCTGCGCCGTATACGCCGCCTGTTCCCGGCGCTGATCGTCATGCTGACGGCCACCACCCTGGCGGCGGATTTTCTGCTGGCCGGCAACGATCCGTTTGCGTTGGGCACCAATGCCATCGCCGCCATCCTGAGCTTCGCCAATTTCACGCTGTGGAACCTGGCCGGCAATTACTGGGATAGCGACGCCGCCAATATTCCGCTACTGCATACCTGGTCGCTATCAGTGGAAGAGCAGTTCTACCTGCTGTTCCCCTTTGTGCTGGCCCTGCTGTACCGCTACGCCCGCAAGCATCTACTGACCGGCGTGGCTGTCGGCGCTTTGATCAGCTTCGGCCTTTACCTTTACGGCGCGCGCCACGCCCCGGTGGCGACGTTTTATATGCTGCCCACGCGAGGCTGGGAGCTGGCCTGTGGTTGTCTGCTGGCGATTGCGCAATGGCAAGGAACGTGGAAACCAAGCGCCAACACCGGGTTGTCGTTAGTCGGCCTGGCCGCCATCGCGCTTTCCTACGTATTCATCAATGGTGACGGCGCACCACCCGGTGCCTTAGCCTTCGTCGTCCTAGGCTCGGCCTTTTTAATCGCCTTCGCCACCGGCGGGCCGGTCTATCGCCTGCTGGCCGCGAAGCTGATGGTGTTCACCGGCAAGATTTCCTATTCGCTGTATCTATGGCACTGGCCCATCCTGGTGTTCGCTCGCAACTACCGCGACAACGGCGGCACGGCCATACCAGACTGGCTGCTGCTGGTGGCGATTGCGCTGGTATCGATTGCCTCCTATTTCCTGGTCGAAAGGCCCACGCGGCAGCGCGAACACATACGCGGCTTGCTGCTGGCCGGGCTGGCTGCTGGTTTTGCCGCCGCCGTTTTTTCGGTGTACCAGGAGCAGCTCTTCCCCACGCCGGTCTATGCCCCGGTGGTGGCGAGGGGCCCCGAGTACGAAATCAATCCCTCGCGGCAAAAGGCCAACATCGTCATCGGCGGCGAGGCGATCACCGTGACGGCGCCAGATGCGGCCCGGCAGGTCGCCTTCAAAACCGACGGCATCGTCCATAAGTACGGTCCCGACGGCATCGACATCGTCGTGCTAGGCGACTCGCATGGATTGATGTGGGCAGGGACGCTGGACGATATCGCCCACGACCTCAAGGTCAATATCGCTTTTTTCACCGCCGCCGGCACCAGCCCCTTTGTACAAATTCCGCTGGGGCAATCGCGTCCCACCAACTGGTGGGACCCCGACGAGAAATTGCTGTTCGACCAGACGCGGCTGGACCGCGTCAAGCAATGGAAACCCAAGTTGGTGCTGCTGCTGACGCGCTGGTCGCTGCGCAACCCCGAAGAAACCACCGACGTGATGGCGTTTTTACGCGAGGCCGGCGCGCCGGTGCTGGCCATAGAACAACCGCCGGAGCTTTTTTTCTGGGGCAAGAGTACGCGCCGCCAGCTGGCTTCCATGAAAATCTTCCCGCAGGAGGGTCTCAATCAGTACGTGCACCCGGGCAATCTGCAAAAGGTTGCCGAAGGCCGGGCCCTGCTGGCGTCACTGGAAAAACAATACCCCTTCTTTCACACTGTCCCCGTGGCCGACCTATACACGCGTGCGGATCAGGACGTATGGGTGCTGGAAGGCAAGCGCCTCCTGTACATCGATACCGATCACCTTAGCCAGGACGGCGCACACAAGGCAGAGGCTCGCATCGCTGCAGCCATCACCGCGCAACTGGGCAAAAAATAAACTTGCCCGCTTTGCGCGGCTGTCCTGCGCCGGCCCGACAATAACGACTACTTCGCGCCAGCCTCAAGTACGCGCACCGTCACGCCGGACGGCTGCTCGTGCCAGCGGTACACCTTCTCCACGGCCGACTTGAAATCCTCCGGCTTGGCGTCGCGGATGCGCACAAAGGTTTGCGGATTGCGGTCGATCAAGGGGAACCAGCTGCTTTGCACCTGCACCATGATGCGGTGGCCGCGGCGAAAGGTATGGTTGACGTCGGGGATATCAAAACGCAGCGCCTCGACCTTGCCTGGCACCATAGCCTCGGGCTTTTCAAAACCGTTGCGGAAGCGGCCACGCAAGGGGTCGCCGCGCACCAGTTGCTGATAACCGGCCATCGCCACCTTGGGCGGCTCTATGTCCTTGGGCGGGCCGCCGCGCATCGAGGTGCTCTCCTCGCCCATATCGTTGGGATAGACGTCGATCAGCTTTACTACCCAGTCGGAATCGGTGCTGCTGGTGGAAACGAACAGGCGCGGTGAAACCGGGCCGGCCAGTGTCACATCCTCATCGAGGATTTCGGTTTGATACACCAGCACGTCGGGACGGGTGGAGGCGAAGCGCTGGTCGGCGGTCATGTACTCGCGCGGCATGCCCAACGCCGTGTAGCCGATGAAGGGCACCGGGCGGTTGGGGTCGCTCACATATTGATCGAACTTCGCCTGCGCTGCCGCGGGTGCGCTCCAGCCCAGCTTGCCGCCCTCCTGGAAGTACAGCGTTTTTTCCTTGGCGTTGGCGGGCGGCCAGCTCGCATATTGGCGCCAGACATTGGTGCCGGTCTCAAACATATAGGCCTCCGGCAGTCTGGCGTCGGCAGCACCCTTCAGGTGTTGCTCGAAAAACGGGAACAGGATTTTTTTCTGGAAAAACTCGCTATTTTTCATGGCGAAATCGACGTTGCCCAGCGATTTGCCGATGGTGCCCAGCCAGCCGCCGTGCACCCACGGGCCCATCACGATGGCATTGGAAATCCCCGGGTTCTGCTTTTCGATGGCGCTGTAGGTCGAGAGCGCGCCCTGCAGGTCTTCGGCGTCGAACCAGCCGCCCACCGTCAGCACGGCGGCCTTGATGTTTTTCAGATGCGGCGGAATAGCGCGCGCCTGCCAGAAGGCATCGTAGGTATCGTGATGAACGATGTCGTTGAAATAAGGATTGCCGTCCTTGCCCAACGTCCTGGCGATATTGTCAAGATTGCCTAGCTTCAGAAAATACTCGTAGGCGTCGCCGGTCTGGTAGTCGAAGGGCGTGGGCCGCACCGGCTTAAGAGGGTTCTCCTGCGGTTTGAAACCGGTGTAAAAGCCGTAGTTGTGCGGCAGCATCAGGCCGCCGCCGTGGTACACATCGTCGCGCATATAAAAGTCGGCGATGGGCGCCTGCGGTGAGGCCGCCTTGATGGCGGGATGCGAGTCGATGATGGAGGCCGAAGTATAGAAACCGGGGTAGGAAATACCCCAGATGCCGACCCTGCCGTTATTGCCGGCCACGTTTTTCAAGAGCCACTCCACCGTGTCGTACATATCGGTGCTCTCGTCCACGTCAGCCGCAGATTTTTTCAACGGCTTGTGCGGCGACATTTCCTCGAAATGTCCCTCCGATTGATTGCGCCCGCGCACGTCCTGGCAGACGAATATATAGCCCGCCTTCAAAAACTCCTCGGAAGGCGCCAATCGCGTCGGGTAAAGATCCACGCCGTAGGGCGCGCAGCTATAGGGTGTGCGCGACATCAGGAAGGGATAGCTTTTGCCAGACTCCTTGGGCACGTACACCGAAGTGGCAAGGCGTTTGCCGTCACGCATGGCAATGCGGTACTCGTACTTGGTGTAGTTTTCCTTGATGCTGAACGGAGACGAGGGGGCCGGGGCGGTCGGTGTGGCTGCGGCAGAAGCGGCAGGCGCTTGTGCGCCGACGTGGAAAGCCGGCAAAGCGAGGGAAGCCAGTACGAGTAGTTTGCGGATTGGCAGCATGATGGCCCGGGACGGAGGTTGGGATGCCGCATGCTTCCACTTTTTGCCCCGCGCGTCCACCACCTGCGTCAAGTGCCCGCTCTGCCAGTACAATACCGGCGATCCCCATTTTTATATCTGGAATTGCATTGGCCAAACTGTATTTCCGCTTCGCCGCCATGAACGCCGGCAAATCGACCTCCCTCCTGCAAGTTGCCCACAACTACGGCGAGCGCGACCAGACCGTAGACCTGTACACCGCCGAACTGGATGACCGCTACGGCGAGGGCAATATCACCTCGCGTCTGGGCGTCACCCGCGACTCTTTCACCTTCACCGATAAAACCGATTTCGCGGCCGTCTATCGAGAACGGGCGCTGCCCAATTGCATCCTGATCGACGAGGCGCAGTTTCTGTCCGAGGCACAGGTCATCCAGTTGCACCGCATGGCGCATACCTCAAGCACCCCGGTGATTTGCTATGGGCTGCGCAGCGACTTCATCGGCAACGCCTTCCCCGGCTCGCGGGCGCTATTGACCCTGGCCGACGACCTGGAAGAAATGAAAACCATTTGCCGCTGCGGCCGCAAGGCCACCATGAACGTACGCCTGGATGAGCACGGCAACCGGGTTACCCAGGGCGCGCAGGTGGAAATTGGCGGCAACGACCGCTACGAGGCGGTGTGCCCGCGCCGGTTTTATACCGGCAGTTGTAAGGATTAAGAGGACTAAGTTCGAGCCCCCTCATAAGAAAGAGTGTCACCATGGGCATCACCATCACCGCCTTTGAAAAATCGCCCGACGGCGGCAAGGGATTAGCGCGCGACACGCGCGTACGCTGGGCGCTGGAGGAGGCGGGACTGCCTTACGAGGTGCGCCTGGTTTCGTTCAGCGCCATGAAGGAGCCCGCGCATCTGGCCATTCATCCTTTCGGCCAGATTCCCACTTATGAAGAAGGCGCCCTCGCCCTGTTCGAGACCGGCGCGATAGTCTTTCATATCACCGAAAACCATGGTGGGCTCCTGCCGCAGGACGCCGATGCGCGCTCGCGGGCGATTATGTGGATGTTTGCCGCGCTGAATTCGGTGGAACCACCGATCCTCGATCTATTCACCGCAAGAGTTTTGGAAGGCGATAAACCCTGGACGGCGGAGCGCCTGCCATTGGTACAAGGTCGCATTCGCGCCCGCCTGGAACAGCTTTCTACCCGGCTGGGCAATGCGGATTGGCTGGATGGCGCCTTCAGCGCCGGCGATCTGCTAATGGTGTCGGTACTGCTCCGGCTGAGAATGTCAGGCATCCTGAACGAATACGCCAACCTGGCCGCCTACGTCGCGCGCGGTGAGGCGCGGCCCGCGTACCAGCGGGCTTTCGCAGCACAACTGGCCGTCAATGCGCCCCAGCCGGCCGGCTGATGCTACTGACGTTGAAACGAATAGACCGAACCCAGGCCCAGTATTTGCGATAGCTCGTCCAGTGCCGTACGGCACTCGATCAGCAAATTTGGATCGGCGAGATCGCTATCGGCAAGACGGTCACGGTAGTGTTTTTCTACCCAGGCCGTAAGCACGGCATAGCGTGCGTCGGTCAACAGCACAGAGGGGTTCACCGCCGCCGCTTCCGCATCGCTCAACTCCACACGCAGACGCAGGCAGGCGGGGCCGCCGCCGTTTTTCATGCTTTCGCGCAAGTCGAAGGTCAGCACTTCACGTATCGCAGTGTCGTCGGCGAGCAATGCATCCAGATAGTCTCGCACCCGTGGCTGCGTACGGCACTCCTCGGGCGCCACTAACAGCATGCCGCCTTCGGGCCGCGTCAGCAGCTGGCTATTGAATAAATAGGACCTCACGGCGTCTTCCATACCGACTGCGGCGCGCGGCACCTCGATCACCCGCAGGGCGCCGCCGGTTTTTTGCGCGAGTTCCTTCAACACCGCTGCCTGATCGACAAAAGCGTCCTGGTGGCAGAACAGCACCGTATCGTGGCCGACCGCGATCACGTCGTTGTGAAACACACCGGCGTCGATGGCGGCCGGATTTTGCTGGGCGAAAACACATTTTTCGCTATCCAGCCCGTGCAGGCGAGCCACCGCCTGCGAGGCCTCCAGGGTTTGCCGCGCCGGATATTTTTGCGGGGCCACCGCACCCGGCCGCAGACCCTGTGCGCCGTAAACAAACATTTCCACCCCGGCGGCGCCCGCCTCACCGGCGAAGCGCGTGTGGTTGGCCGCACCCTCGTCGCCGAAGGCCGGTGTGGGCGGCAGCGCGGCATGATGGGCAAAGAACTTAGCATCCGCAAACATGGCCTGCAGAATGCGCGAGGTCAGCGGGTGCTCGATGGAGCGATGAAACTTGTTGTTCAGGTTTGCCGCAGTGAAATGCACCCGACCATCGGCGCAATCGGCGCCGGGACTGACGGTGGCGGCGTTGGCGGTCCACATGGCAGCCGCAGACATGGCACCGGATAGCAGGGCCGGCGCTTCCCTGGCTGTGCGTCTAACGATCTCCGCGTCGCTGCCGGCAAAGCCCAGCGCGCGCAGGCTGGCGATATGCGGCCGCTCCTGCGGGGCGATGATGCCCTGCGCAAAGCCGCGGTCCACCAGCGCCTTGGCTTTGGCCAGCCCCTGCAAGGCGGCGAGTCTGGGATTGGCAACCGTGCCGAAATTGCTTTGCGAGGCGATATTGCCCACCGAGAGGCCGCTGTAATTGTGCGTAGGCCCCACCAGCCCGTCGAAATTGAATTCGCGCGCGCTCATTTTTGCCGGGCCGGCACCGAAAGCGTGACCGCGCGCACCGGGTCGCCGGCGCGCACACCCAGCGCAATGGCGGTGGCCTCGCTGAGGGTAACCTTGTCGTCGGCCACCGTGGCCGGCTGGCACACCACCCGGAAATCGCCGAAGCGGGTATTGGACAGCAGCACCATCGGCAGCTTGGCGCCGCTGTCAGGAACGACGCCTATGTCGGCACCGATGTTTACACGCAATACCCGGCTGGCGGCGACGGCCCCGATGGCGTCGGTATCGCATTCGTAGGTGGGCCCGCCGTCGAAAATATCGACGTGACCTTCGTAGCGAAAACCTTCTTCTTTCAGCAGGTTCTCCGCGCCGCGCGTGAGCGGGTGCACCGCACCGATGGCGGCCTGCGCCTCCGCAGAGAGTAGCGAGCTGTACAAGGGATGCTTGGGCATCAACTCGGCCACAAAGGCCTTTTTGCCGATGCCGGTCAGATAATCGGCGCGCGAGAATTCCATGGAAAAGAAATGCCGGCCTACCCCGTCCCAAAAAGGGGAACGGCCCTGCTCGTCCGAGAGGCCGCGCAGTTCGGCGATAGTCTTGGCGGCGAAGTGTTCACGGAAATTGGCCATGAACAAAAAGCGGCTCTTGGACAGCAGCGCGCCGTTGGGGCCACCGCGATAGTCCGCATCCAGGAACAGGGAACAAAGCTCGCTATTGCCGGTGTGGTCGTTGGACAGGAACAGGGTCGGCGTCTTGGTGAAAATGCCCAGTTCCTCGGAGGCGTGCACGGTGAGGCCGACCCGGTATGAATAGAACGCCTGGCGCAGGCCCACGGCAGCGGCGATAGCGGCCGTACCAGCAATTTTTCCGGCGGCGGTATCGTCCAGCACAAACATATAGATTTCGTCGGCCTTGGCCGCCGTGCCGGCAAAAGAGGCCAGCGAGGCTTCCACGCGTTTACGCAGCGGCTCCTCGCTGGAGGGCAGCGTGGTCATGCCCACGCCGGTGCGCCCCGCCAGGGCCAGCAAGGCCGGCAGATCGGACATGGCGATGGGTCGGACGATGAGCATGCGGTCGCTGTGAAAGGATAGGCCGCGCTATTTTGCCGGTTTTCGGCGCAGCGCTACCAGCTCAAACGCCACTATTTTTTGGAAACGGCACGAAACGGGTAACTGAGCTGCCCCCAAAGCGACTCCGGCACCGGGTCGCCGGCGATACCGAAATGTTCGGGCTGGCGGCCCTGCGGCATATGAAAAGTGCCGAACAGAATGTCCCACAGCGGCAGCAGGCCTGCGAAGTTCCTGTCCTGACCTTCCGCCTGCGAGGTATGGTGCCAGCGGTGAAAACAGGGGCTGGCGATCAAGCGCCGAAACGGCCCGTAGTCCCAGCGCACATTGGCGTGCAGCATGATGGCGTACAGGGTCAGGAAGGGAATATAGGCTACCAAGGCAGTGAGCGGGAAACCCAGCAGCATCAGCACCATGACCTGCGTAACCCGGCTCAGCACATCGTTGACCGGGTGCAGGCGCACCGAAGACAGCCAGTCGAGTTGCGTGGAACTATGGTGTATGGCGTGGAATTTCCACAGGCGTCCCCAGTGAAATGCGCGGTGGGTCCAGTAGCCGGTGAAATCGCCCAGCACCAGCATTTCCACGGTGATGAGCCACATCGGCTGTTCCGCAATCGGGCCGAAACCTTTGGCAAGCTCGGCACCCAACTCGGGGCCCAGTTTGCGGCCCAGTAACAGCGCGACAGCCCCTACCCCCAGCAAAACTGCACCCTTGGCCAGAGTTTTGGTCACCAGCGGGGTAAATAGCCAGTACAGCACATCGACGCCAAAGCCCTTGCGCCGCAGCGGCTGCCCGGGGATGGCGGGAAACCAATGCTCCACCGCGTAAAACATCAGGCCCAGCACGGCAAAGCTGATCAATATTCCCGCAAGCGAAGGCATGACATCCTTTCAGCACTTCAAACCATGGTCGGTATTGTTTGCCCGCGCGCACCGCATCGCAAGGAAAAAATGTAAGAGTCTGTTGCGTCTGCCGACGCGCAGCAAGGCAGGTGGCAGCCGGCCCGGTACAATAGACTCCCACCGAACCACGGCGCGCCCGCTGTATCTAATCGTACCCGACCGCCCCGCTCTCCCCACCCATGCAATTTCCCCACGCCCTGCGCGCGCTGCGTCACCGTAATTTCCGCCGCTACTATTTCGGCCAGTTGGTCTCGCAACTCGGTTCCTGGATGCAGTCCACGGCGGTCATGTGGCTGGCTTATCGACTGACCGGCTCCACCGGCGTCACCGGCACCATCGGTTTTCTGGCGCTGGCCCCCTATATCGTCATGACGCCGTTGGCGGGCGCACTGGCCGACCGCGTCAGCCGCCGCAAATTATTGCTCACCGTGCTGAGCCTCTCGGTGGTGGTCGCGGGCATACTCGCCACCCTCACCGCCACCCACAACATCACCATCGCCTCGCTGGGCACGCTGGCGTTTTTACAGGGCATTCTCAACGGCGTGGAGGTACCGACGCGGCACGCGCTATTCGTGCAACTCATCGACGACAAGGCCGATCTGCCCAATGCTATCGCGCTCAATTCCATCAACATCAACGGCACCCGCCTGATCGGCCCGGCCATAGGCGGATTGGTGATCGCCGCCATCGGCGAGGCCGGCTGCTTCGGCCTGAACTCGATTTCCTATCTCGCCGTGCTGGCGCAATTGCTGCGCATCACGCCGCGCGAAAGCCCGCCCAAGGAGCACAGCGAATCCCTGCTGGCCGACCTGGCGCAGGGCTGGCGTTTCGGCCTTTCCCATCCTGTCATCCGGCCGCTGGTTTTTCTGGCCGGGGCCACCGCTTTTTGCATCGCGCCCTATACCATCCTGATGCCGGCCATTTCGGTGGAAACCTTCGGCAAGGGAGCGGAGTTGAATGGTCTTTTTATCGGCAGCGTAGGCCTGGGCGCGCTGGCCGGCGCCGTGATCCTGGCCCGCCGGCCCAATGTACGCGGACTGACCCGCTGGCTCTTGTTCCTGACCTTCGCGGCAGCTTTCGGCGTGATCGGCTTTTCCTTCTCGCAATGGGAATGGCTGTCCTTCGCCTGCCTGGCGCTGACCGGCATGGGATTGATGGGCACCTCGGCCTCGGTCAACACCATCCTGCAATCCATCGTCGACGAGCATATGCGCGCGCGGGTCATCAGCATTTACTCGACCTTTTTCATCGGCGCGACACCGCTGGGCCACCTGGCCGCGGGCTGGCTGGCGGCGCATATAGGCGCGCCGCGCACCTTTACCGTCTGCGGCGTCGCCTGCGCCCTGTCGGCCACGGTGTATTGGCTGCATTTACCGAAGTTGCGTGCGCATTTGCGCCCTATTTACGAATTGCGCGGCATCATCCCTGCCCCAGAGGTCAGCGAAAAATGAGCAAAAAAATGAACCGAAAAATAAACGACAGCATCCTGTTTGAACAACAGGGCGCCATCGGCACCCTGACCTTCAATCGCCCGCAGGTGTTCAACGCCATGAACGACGAACTGATCCTGGCGTTGCGCGATATCACGTCCACGCTGAAGCAATCCACGACGCTGCGCGCGCTGATCGTCAAAGGCGCGGGCAAAGCCTTCCTGGCGGGCGGCGACGTGGGCGTTTTTTACAAAAAGAAGGACCATATCGCCGACGAAGTGAAGCCCATGGGCGATGCGCTGCACGAGGGCATCATCAATATCCGCACAATGCCCTTTCCGGTGATCGCGCAGATCCACGGCGCGGTCGCGGGTGCCGGACTTTCGCTGGCCCTGGCCTGCGATTTCGCCATCGCCGCGAACAACGCCAGCTTTACCAGCGCCTACGCGCGCATCGGCCTTTCGCCGGACGGCGGCAGTACCTGGTTTTTGCCGCGTATCGTGGGCATAAAAAAGGCGCTGGAAATGATCATGCTGTCCGATAGTCTGAGCGCCCCCCAGGCGCTGGAGTGCGGTCTCATTAATCGCGTGGTGACCGACGAGGCGCTGGCCGCAGAAACTCTCGCATTAGCGACGCGGCTAGCCGCCGGGCCCACTCAGGCCTATGCGCGCGCCAAGCTGCTGGTGAACCAATCCCTGCAGACGCCGATACGGCAACATCTGGACGATGAAATCGCCAAGTTCGCCGAATGCGCGCGAACTCGCGACTTCAAGGAAGGCGTAACGGCTTTTGTGGAAAAACGCAGGCCCGATTTTCAGGGCAGGTGAGGAAACAACCTAACGAAGTGGGGCGTTTAGCGCTTCGAAATCACAAAGGTGAAATCGTCAGCCGTCTCCGTGGAGGAAAGCAGGGGGTTGCCGGTCTGCCGGCAGAACGCTGCAAAGTCCTTGACCGAGCCAGGATCGGTGGCGATCACGCGCAATACCTGCCCCGTGTTCATTTCCGCCAGGGCTTTTTTGGCGCGCAGGATCGGCAGCGGACAATTGAGTCCCTTTACGTCCAGGTCTTTATCGATATGAGGCGTGGTCATGTTCCGGGCTAGAGGTGTATTCCGGGAGAAATATACCAGAGTTCCCGGCCCCGGCCTTGCACCAAGCCCGCGTTTGCCCGTACACTAAGTGACCGGGATAACAACAGGCTCCCGGCGCGAAATCGCAAGACGGTGTCCCGTCCAAGCTCTGTTGTCTCTTCATTGGAGAACCCATGGACACCGTTATTCCCACCGCTACCCCTGCCTATCTATCCGCCACGCTGGGTTCCGCCCAGGCACCCCTGCTGTTGGACGTGCGCAGCAGCACCGCCTTCGAAGCCGACACCCGCATGATCGCCGGCGCCACTTGGCGCGATCCGTATGCCGTCGAAAACTGGCAAAAATACCTCCCCCGGCATCGCGAGGTAGTGGTTTATTGCGTGCGCGGCCACGAAATCAGTCGCAACACGACCGCTGCGCTGATCAATGCGGGCATACGCGCCCGTAGCCTGGAGGGCGGCATCGAGGGCTGGAAACAGGCTTCCGGAGCCACCGTGCTAAAACAGGCCGAGCCCGCCATCCCTTCCGGGGTCAACGCCCCCAGCATCTGGGTAACACGCGAGCGCCCCAAGATCGACCGCATCGCCTGTCCCTGGCTGATCCGCCGTTTCATCGACCCGTTGGCCGAGTTCCGTTACGTGCCCGCCGCCGAGGTGGCTGAATACGCCGCGCAGCACAAGGCGACCGCCTACGACGTACCGGGTGTACGCTTCACGCACCGCAATGACCGCTGTAGCTTCGATACGCTCCTGGACGATTTCGGTTTGGACGATCCTGCGCTGCGCGATCTCGCCGTCATCGTGCGCGGCGCCGATACCGACCGGCATGCGCTGGCGCCGCAGTCTGCGGGTCTGCTCGCGGTGTCGCTGGGCCTTTCCAGCCTGTACCGGGATGATCTGGACATGCTTCGGCAGGGCATGGTGGTCTACGACGCGCTGTACGCCTGGGTGCGGCGCGCGCGCGCGGAGCGGCACGATGCCAAGCTGTTTGAGGCCGCGTAATGGATCAAAACCACGTGGATCAAAACCAGATGGATCAAGATAAGGACCGTATGAAGGAGACCATTTCTTTCAGCGAAGCTCTGCGCTTCTGGTGGAAGCTGGGCTGGATCAGCTTCGGCGGCCCGGCCGGGCAGATCGCCATCATGCACCGCGTGCTGGTGGAGGAAAGGCGCTGGATTTCCGAGCGGCGTTTCCTGCACGCGTTGAACTACTGCATGGTGCTACCCGGCCCCGAGGCGCAACAGCTGGCCACCTATATCGGCTGGTTGATGCACGGCACCTGGGGCGGCGTCGCCGCCGGCGCCTTGTTCGTTTTGCCCTCCCTGTTCATCTTGATTGCCTTGTCCTGGGTTTATATGGCGTTCGGCAATGTGCCCGCGGTGGCCGGAGTCTTGTACGGCATCAAGCCTGCGGTTACCGCCATCGTCCTGTTCGCCGCCTGGCGCATCGGCAGCCGGGCGCTGAAAAACGCCTGGATGTATACCATCGCTGCCGGGGCGTTTGTCGCCATATTCGCCTTCGACCTGCCCTTCCCGGCCATCGTCGCCGCCGCCGCTCTGATCGGAGCGGTGGGCGGGCGCATGGCGCCGAAGGCCTTTGCCCCAGGGGAGACGCATAGCGCCGAGAACGCGCCGCACGCACCGGCCATGATCGACGATGCCACGCCGACCCCGCCGCATGCGCGTTTTCGCTGGATGAGCTTCCTGCGCACCTCGGCCATCGGCATCGGACTGTGGCTGGCGGTGATGTTATGCCTGTACGGTCTGTACGGCTGGCAGGGCACGCTCACGCAAATGGGCTGGTTTTTCACCAAGGCGGCGCTGCTGACTTTCGGCGGCGCCTACGCGGTCCTGCCCTATGTGTTCCAGGGGGCGGTGAGCGATTTTCATTGGCTGAACGCGACGCAGATGATGGACGGCCTGGCGCTGGGGGAAACCACACCGGGACCGCTGATCATGGTGGTGACTTTTGTCGGCTTTGTCGGCGGCTGGAACAGCCAGCTATATGGAAGCAGCGGTCCGGAACAATTGCTGCTGGCGGGAACCCTGGCGGCACTCACCGTCACTTTTTTTACCTTCCTGCCGTCCTTCCTGTTCATCCTGATCGGCGGGCCGCTGGTGGAAGCGACTCACGGGCAGCTCAGGTTTACGGCACCGCTGAGCGGCATCACCGCCGCCGTGGTGGGCGTGATCTTGAACCTGGCGATATTTTTTGCCTGGCATATCTGGTGGCCGCAGGCGACGGCGGGCGCACCCTTTGCCGGCAACTTCGAGTGGTTCTCCGCCCTGCTGACCGCTGCTGCTGCGGTCGCGCTGTTCCGTTTCAAGGCGGGAGTCATTCCCCTGATCGGAGTCTGCGCCCTGCTGGGACTGGCAAAAACCTTATTGAGCGTCTGAGCGCACCCAGTCACCCGACTTGCCGCCGTGCTTTTCCAGGAGGCGCAGATCGCTGATTTGCATGCCGCGGTCCACGGCTTTGACCATATCGTAAATCGTCAACAGGCCCGCGGCCACGGCAGCCAGCGCCTCCATTTCCACGCCGGTACGGCCGAAGGTCTTGACCGTGGCGCGGCACTCTATGCTGTTGCTCGCCGCATCCGGAGTAAATTCCACTGCGATGGCGGTGATGGCGATGGGATGGGCCAGGGGGATCAGTTCCGGGGTACGCTTGGCGCCCTGGATGGCGGCGATGCGCGCGATGCCCAGTACATCGCCCTTCGCGGCGCTGCCGGAGAGGATTTTTTTTAGGGTGGTGGGCAGCATATGGACGCGTCCGGCCGCCACCGCCAGCCGCTCGGTCTCGGCCTTGGCGCCTACGTCGACCATATGCGCCTGCCCGGATTCGTCAAAATGGTTCAATTCGCCCATGGTTCCTTCGCTGCCGCTTAGTTCGCTCACATTGGTACAATTCCCCATATGGTAGCGGAACTCGCCGCCCTTGCCCGACTCTTACCGCAGACGGCATTTCCCGGAATCGAATCCTTGCAAAAATCGTTGAATAAGCAGTCGGGCAGCTGGCGGCACAATATTTGGCGGCGCATCCGGCGACAACAGCTGGTTTTTGCCTGCATCGCGCTGCACATCGCCACCGGCACGCTGGGCTACGCGCAGTCCCTGCCCGACCTGGGCGACTCCTCCGACGCCAGCATCAGCGAGCAGCAGGAGCGCACCCTGGGCAAGCGCATCATGGTCGAAATCCACAGCGACCGTTCCTACATCGACGATTACGAACTGAACGATTACATCAACGCCATCGGCAACCGGCTGGTGGCTGCCAGCCGCGGCGCCACCAACGACAATCGCCGCGACTTCGAATTCTTCATGATCGACGACGAGGCCATCAACGCCTTCGCCCTGCCGGGCGGCTATATCGGCATTCACTCGGGTCTGGTGCTGGCCACCACCAGCGAATCGGAACTGGCCGGGGTGATGGGCCACGAAATCTCGCACGTGATGCAACGCCATCAGTCGCGCGGGGCTGAGGGGCAAAAAAACAAGATGTGGGTCCCGATCGCGGGACTGCTGGCCGCCCTTGCGCTGTCGCGCAGCAACTCCTCTTCCTCCGGAAACGCAACCGAGGCGGCGCTGGTCGGCACCCAGGCGCTGGCCATTCAAAACCAGCTCAACTACAGCCAGGACTTCGAGCGCGAGGCCGACCGTATCGGCCTGCAGGTCATGTCGCGCGCCGGTTACGACCCGCGCGGCATGCCGGGATTTTTCGAAAAACTGCTGCGCGCCAACCGCCACAATGACGGCAAGACACCTGGCTACTTGCGTACCCACCCGCTGACCACCGAGCGCATCGCCGATATGCAAAGCCGCGTGGACCAGATGGGCGCCGTACGCACTGTGACCGACACCGCCGAATACCAGATGGCGCGCGCCAAACTGCGTGCGCTCAGCATGAGCCCCGGAGATGCGGTCAATTATTTCCGCACCGTGATCGCCGAACGCACCATCCTGCGCAGCCGCGCCGATGTGTACGGTCTGGCCTATTCGCTGGCGCGTGCGCGCAATTTCGCCGAGGCCGGGCGCGAGCTGGAGGCCATCCGCAATGTCCCTGCGCGCCACGCTTGGACCGAGAACCTGGCGGCGCAAATCCAGGCCGGCCAGAAAAAATGGGAGCAGTCCCTGGCCACCTACCGCGCCGCCATGAAATCCTTCCCGGATCATCGCGGCCTGTTATACGGCTACCTCGATACCCTGTACGAATCCGGCCAGACCGACGCGGCGCTGACGGCTTCCATCGAGCAATCCAAGAACTACACCGACGACCCGAAAATCTTCGAACTGGCCGCCAAGGGCTTTGAGCGCAAGGGCCAGAAACTCGCGCAGCACCGCGCCATCGGCGAATCCTATTTCCGGCGCGGCAATCTGATCGGCGCGGTGGAGCAACTGGAAATCGCCGTGAAGGCGCGCGACGCCGACTTTTACGAATCGTCCAGCGCGGAGGCGCGGCTGCGCGAACTGAAGGCCGCCTACAAGAGCCGCCCCCTGCTGCCGGGAGAAAAGCCGGACCGCGACCGCCCGGATCAGGACCGGCCCTGAGTTTGCCATGAGGTACTGCGCGCGATTTCTCCTTAGCATGTTCGCGCCGGTGCTTTGGGCCGTATCTTTATCGATGACTGCAATGGCTGCAACGGAGCAGACAGTCGACTCCCCGGACGCCGTAAACATCACCGCTGGCGAAAAGCTTGCACGCAACACGGCCAAAGGCAATTGCACGGCATGCCACCGCATCGGTACCGAACCGGCTACGCGCACCGCCACGGTAGGCCCGACACTGGCCGACATCAAGAGCAAATTCCCCGACCACCAAGTCTTGGTCAACGCTATCGCTGATCAGGGTCAACGCCAGCCCGACACCATCATGCCGCCGTACCGGCGCAACCGCATCCTCACGGAGAGCGAAATTGAGCTTATTGCGCAATTTCTGGAAACGCTCTGAAGGCCGGCTCCTGACCCGCGTCCTTGCTCTGGCGCTGCTGCCGGCCGTGCTAGGGGCGCAAGCTGCCACACCGGCGAGTGCCACCGTCAATCCCGAACTGGAAAGAACCGCGCTCATCAAGCTCCTGCAAAAACGCCTGCCCGGTAGCGGGCCGGCCGATTGGACCGCAGGCATGGCGGCCAATGTGGCGGGGGTTAATGTGATGCCCCTCAGCCCGGAATACTCCACCAATTTCGCCGACGTGCTGGCCATAGGCAAAAAAATGTGGGATCGCCCTTTCGCCAACGGCAAATCGCTGGCCAAGTGCTTTGCCAACGGCGGCAAGGGCCTGGCCACCGCGTATCCGCAATACGACGCCAAGGCACAGCGTCTCATCACCCTGGAAATGGCCCTCAACGATTGCCGCGTGGCCCAGGGCGAAAAGGAAATAGCTCCCGCCAACACCGGCGTGATGGGTCCGCTGCTCGCTTACGCGAGAAACCTGTCCACCGGACAGAAACTGAATATCCGCGTAACCGGCGCACCTGCGCTGGACCAGTACGAGGCCGGCAAGGCCCTGTTTCAACGGCGCATGGGGGATATGGCCTACGCCTGCGCGTCCTGCCACGTGCTGCACGCGGGTTCGATATACGTTGAGGGCGCCGGAGGCGCCGAGGGTGAGGTAAGGCGCGTGCTGCCGCCGGCAGTGGGGGCGGCGGCGGCCTGGCCGCGGGTGCAGCCGGGCGGCACGGTGCGCACCCTGCAAATGCAGTTTCAAACCTGCATGCTGCGCACGGGAGCCAGCCCCTTTCCCCTGGGTTCGGAGGCTATGAATGCTCTAGAATACTATCTCGTTCAACTCTCGCACGGTCTCACCATCAGTCCGCTGACCGCGACGAAATAATATGACCCTGCACGAACGCCTGCGCGCAGTCGCGACGATGCGCGGATTCGTCGTTTTGTTCGTTCTTGCCCTCGCCTTCTGGTTCCTGGCCGTATTTTCCTGGCAGGGTCAGGTTGTGGGCCTGGTGGCGGACGACGCTATCTACCTGCTGCTGTCCGATCTGTTCTCGCCGTATTCTTCGACGACGCGCGCGAGCGCTTTTTTCGTCACCCAGCACAGCACCTTCCCGCCGCTTTACTCGCTGTACCTGTCGATCTTCGGCGCGGGTTCACGCGACGTGTATTACGCACACGTGCTCACCAGCGTCACCGTAATCGCCGCCTTCGGCATGACCATACGCTACTTTTCCACGGTGAAAATGCACTTTGGTTTTGCGCTGGGCGCGGCCATCCTGTTTTTCCTGCTGCCGGTCAGCCTGCTGCTGCACGTGGAATTGCAAAGCGAGCCCATGTACCTGGCCTTCAGCCTGGTGGCGCTGGCGGAGTTCGCCACCCTGAACGGTGAACGGCAGATCGGCAAGGTGTATGTAATCGCCACCTGTGTGGCGCTGGCGGTGCTGTCGCGCACTGCCGGCATCACCCTGCTGGGCGCCTTTCTGCTATGGCAGCTGACCGGGGCGGGGCCGAATCGCAGCTTCAAGGCCATGGCGATCGCGGTGGTGCCCTTCCTGATCTGGGAGGCGATCAAGTCCAAGCTTTATACCGGGCCCTGGACCTACACCTCATTATTGCTGCAAGCCTATTCCCTGGACGACCCCGCCGACCTGATGCGCAAGCTGGGCATGGACGCCAATAATCTCTGGGTGGGCTGGCGCCAGTATTTCGACGTGGGCGTGGAGCCGACCAGCCTGCCGGCCGCGCTGCTGTTGCCGCTAACTGCGGCACCCGCCTTTTTCGTGGGGCTGTGGGCGCGACGCATGGACGCCTGGTACGCGCTGGCTTATCTGGTGCTGATCTACGTCTGGCCGTTCCCGGACCATACGACGCGCTTCCTGTATCCGATCATGCCGGTGATCTTTTACTTTTCCTTTGTCTCCATCCGGCAATTCGCCAGGCAACCCTGGAACAAATACGCGCTGATCCTGCTGCTGGCGCTGACAGCCTTGGCCGCCGCCCCCTCCACCGGCCAGATCATCGTCAAGACCTTTTCCGGCCAGGGCGAATCGCTGGGCAAATACGCCAAGACGCGACTTTATTACGGCAAGCTCGCGCCCATGAAAGTGCTGCAGCAAAACGCCTGGGTAATCGACAATCTGATCGAGGCCATGGGCGATAGCGCGCAGTTTGTGCCGGAGGGCATGTGCGTCTACAACATGCACTTTGAGTGGTATATGTACTATGCGCGCCGCTATGCGCGCCCGGTCACCGGTAACGATCTCGCCCCCCTGAACGCGGGGCGGCCGCCGGATTGCCGCTATATGTTCGTTAACTGGACCAACTCGCACTTCAGCCTGCAGCCGGGCTACCCCACGCAGGTGCTGCACCTGCCTTACAAGGTGCTAAAGCAGTACCAGGCCAGCCGGCCGGATTTGCGCAACGGCCAGCCGCATGTGCTGGCCGAGATGGTCGAGTTTGAGCCCGTGAAAAACGAAACGGCCAAAGGCGCGCCGTCGATTAGCGGGCCCGCGAAAAAATGATCCTCTGCGTTATCGGCACCCGCGCACAGTTGATCAAAATGGCGCCGGTGCTGCGCGCGCTCGAGGCGCGCAATATGCCCTACTCCTTGGTCTTCACCGGCCAGCACAAGGTGACGATGGCGGACCTGCTGCGCGAATTTGAGATCCGCACACCGCCGCAAATTATTTACGACGGCCCGGAAGTGACCGGCATCGTGCAAATGGGCGGCTGGTTCGTGAAGACCATAGGGCGGCTATTGAAATCCACCGCACCGCTGCCCAAGCCACAGCGCGCCAACAGCATCGTGCTGGTGCACGGCGACACCTTCTCCACGTTGCTGGGCGCGGTGCTAGGAACGATACGCGGCATCAAGGTCGGCCACGTAGAATCGGGCCTGCGTTCCTTCAACTGGTTCCACCCTTTCCCGGAAGAGCTGACCCGGCTGGGGGTGTTCCGCCTCACCGACATCGCCTTTTGCCCCAACGACTGGGCCGCGCACAATCTGCGCCGGTATGGCATGGAAAAGGTCGATTGCGGCCAGAACACCCTGCTGGACTGCGTGCGTTACGCGTTGGAGCATGCGCCCGCCGCCGCAGCAGATGCCGCCGGTGCGTACGGCGTGGTATCCCTGCATCGCTTTGAAAATATTTTCAACCGACAAAGGCTGGTGCAGATTCTCGATCTGCTGGGGTCCCTTGCCGATGCCAGCCGTCTTGTTTTTGTCCTGCATCCAGCCACGCAAAAAAAACTGACCGCGTTCGGGCTGCTGGATGGATTGCGCGCCGACCCGCGTTTCGATTTACGCGCGCGCATGGGCTATTTGCAGTTCCTGCGTCTCATCAAGGACGCGCGCTTCGTGGTCACCGATGGCGGCAGCAACCAGGAAGAATTGTCCTATCTCGGCATCCCCACCCTGTTGATGCGCAAGGCCACCGAGCGCAACGAAGGGCTGGACGCGAACGTGACCATCGCCAACTATGAGCGCGAGACCGTGGATAAATTCCTGGCGAAACTCCCCGCCACACATGCGCCGGCGATCCAGTTGCCGAACGGCCGGCCCAGCGAGATCATCGCCGAGCGGCTGCAGCCCTTCGTAAACTAGTCAGGCTTGATGCGGGCCAGCACGCCGATCAGCGGACTGCTGTCGTCGTTCGGCACCAGTGTGAAAGTCTTGACCACTTCCAGCCGATCGCGCCATTCGTTGAAGGGATAAAGCGAGGAAGAATAGGTGGGCGTGGCCAGCGGCAGCATATGCACATAGCGGCATTTGATGCCCGCCGGCGCGGCCTTGTCCAGCGGTGTCGCCACGCTGATGCGTTGGGCGTAGTGCCCGACCAGCGCGGGCTTGATCGAGTAAATGCACTCCCCAGCCGGCACCAGCGCACCCAGTTCCTGCAGGCTCTGGTCGATACGCTGCCGGCCGGTCAGCTGCGCCACACGCTCGCCCTGGGATTGTGCATCGAACCAGTAAAACGTGCGGCGGTAGTCGGCCAGTTCCGGCGCAAGCGGCTCGCCAAAGCGTTGCAGCACGATCGCTTGTTGCGGCAGCACCGTCACTGCCAGGATGACGAGAACGCTGGGCGGATAGAAGCGGGCGAGCTTGGGCGGAACGAACCTGGCCTCTTTGGCGTGCAGCATCAGTTCACCGAGCAGAATCGGCACCATCGGCATCAATAGCCGGGTACTTTCCGCCGGAAACGGCCACAGCATGATGATGCCCAGGTACACGCCCACCAGCAGCGCATCGGGCTTGCCGGCCAGCAGGCGCCGGAACCAGGCGTACGCTGCGGCCAGCCCCAGAATGCTGCTGCCTACGCCGTGCCCTCGGCTGCCGCTGAGGTTGACCGGCCACGCCCCCAGGATGGAGGTGCACTGGCGCAGCAGGCCCTCCAGGTATCCACCGACACCGCCGGCGAGCTTGGCCTGGAAGATCGCAAAATAACCGGCGCCTTCGCGCGGGGCCAGCGCAGTCCAGATCAGAATAGGCAGCAGACAGGCCGCCGCGGCTATGCGCCAGCGCCCCGGCCGGTGCAGCAATAACAAACCCAGCCATACCAGCACCACGGCAATGCCCACGGTGCGGGTGAGATAGGCGCCGGCAGCGGCCAGCGAGCCGGTCAACACCCAGCCCCATGTCTGTTCTCTGCTCATGCCCGCCATGGCGCATAGCGATAGGGCACAGAAAAACAGGAATGGAGCTTCGCTGAGCAGGTACATGGCCTGGATACTCACGCCCGGCAGCAGCGCCACGCCCAGCGCGTAGGCCACTGCCAGACCGGTACTTATGCCTTCCCGGCGCAGCCAGAAAAAGAACGCGGCGATGGCCGCCACCAGGCAGGCGGCGGTGGCCTGATGGGCGACCAGCAGATTGCCGGCGCCGCCGGTAAACGCCAGCAGCAGCGGATACACCGGCGGGTACTGGCTTTGCCGTGCGAAATACGCGGCCACGCCGTCGGCGGGCATGAAGGGCGAGTAGTAGGCCGCCATATGCAAATAAACGGCGCTATCGCCGCCAAAATCGTTCAGGATGGGCGTCCAGGCCAGATAGGAGTAGCCGGCCGCCACGGCGAGCAAGGTCAGCAGCGCAGCCATCATCGCGATCCCGCGCGCCTTGGTAGTCATTGCGGTTGACTCGTCTTACGCCGAGGCCAAAGCAGGCAGGCGGCAAGTATCGTCGTGGTCGCCAGCAGAGACGCGCCGCGCGCCACCAGGCCCAGTTGCACGCCGTGGGCCATGGACAGGCGAAACAGGGTGCCGCTGGCGCCCAGCAGCAACTCCTGTATGCCGCCTAGCGAGGGCAAACCGGTCAGGAAGCCGATGGGTACAGCGATGGTCACCGACAGCAAGGCTCGCCCTGCCTCCCCCAGATCGGTGCGCGCGAACAGCAGGACCGCAAAACTCGCCAGCATCAGCAGCACAATGGCTGCGGACACCGCCATGCCCCGCCACAGCAGAGGCGAACGCACCAGGGTCAGCAGGGTTGCCGGCAATTTGATCCCGGTCCCGCCACGCAACAGCGCCACCGCCAGCATCAGCAGCGCAAACGGCAGTGCCATCAGGCCGCTCAGCAGTACCGGCATGCCGCTAACACCGGCGATGGCGGCGCCGAACAGCAGCATCCAGGCGGCATTGACGACGGAGTAAAAAAAATAGGTCCAGAACACGGCGGCGGTGGACATGCCGAACTGCTTGATGAGCAGCCCGAACTTGATGCCGGTGCCTATGGGCAAACCACCCAGGGCATTGCCCAGACCGCCGACCGCCGTAAGCCACAAGGTATCGCGGCGCCCGATTTCGATATCCAGGGAGCGCAGCGACAGTTTCAGCAATTCGCCACTCAAGGCGACGATTGCGAGACAGCAGGCGACGGCCAAGAAAAATTGGCACAAGCCCAAGCCCGCCAGGGCAAATTGTTGGCGCGAGGCCCACCACAGGACGCCCATCAGCAGGCCGATACCCAGCACCGGCTTGACCACGGACAGCAGCACGCGCCGGAATGCGGTCGGCGCGGCCCTCTCAGGCATTTTCGTCCTCAGGCACGTTTGTCCTCGTGCTCGCTGCCGGAGCTGTCCTTGTAATTGAGGGTGCTGATCTGCTCGGAAATCAGGCCCATCAAAAATACCTGTATGGCCGTGATGAACAGCACGGCGGACATATTGGTAAAGCGGTGGATGGTGAGGAAGGTGTACAGGTAGTAGCCGACGCCGGTAAAGAAAAACGCCAGACTGATCGGCAGGAACAGTTTCAGCGGCGAATACAGGGTGCCGATCTTGAAAATGATCAGCAGGAAGCGCACCCCGTCACGCAATAGCCGGATATGGCTGGTGCCGATGCGTTCCGGCGCTACGATAGGCACATAGGCAACCGAATAGCCCGCCCGGAAAAAACTCATGGTGATGGTGGTGGGATAGGAAAACCCATTCGGCAGCAGGTACAGGAACTGGCGGAATTTTTTGGCCGCGACCGCGCGAAAACCGGAGGTGAGATCGTCCACACGCTGCCCCACCATCCAGGTTGCCAGTCGGTTGTACAAGCCGTTGGCCGCGGCGCGGTGCATGCCGGCCTGACCGGCACGCGAACGCGCGCCCACCACCATATCGTGGCCTTCGGCATAAGTGGCCAACAGGCGCGGAATATCCTCGGGTTTGTGCTGCCCGTCGGCGTCCATGAAGACGATAAGGTCGCCGGTAGCGGTGCGCGCACCGGTCTTGATGGCGGCGCCGTTGCCCAGGCTCACCTTGTGGCGAACCTGTATCGCGCCGTATTGCGTGCACACTTCCCCGGTGCGGTCGCTGGAGCCGTCGTCGACCACCAATACTTCGGCATCGGGATAAATCGCGCGTATGCGCGGCAACACCACGGCCAGGCCGTCCGCCTCGTTTTTCGCGGGAATGACGATGCTGAGTTTATTAACGGTACCGCTCATACCCTGGCTCTCCAGTCCGGGAAAGATTGCACGAAGGCCGGATCGCCCCCTGCCCTCATTTTAGCTTGCCCGCCACAGCCGCAGGCGGTCGTACCCCGGGCGAAGACGGTCGTACCCCGGACGAAGGCGGTCGGGTTTCTGTTGGGGGTGCTTGCACCACCGCTTTGCGGTCGCGCTCCAGTTTGGCGGTTTCCTCGGTGATTTCAGTGGTGAGATAGTCGAAGGTGTTCAGGCGCCGCGCGATGGCAAGGTGCTGCTCGGCCAGGTCGAAGGCGCGCGCCACGCGATAGAGGCGCGCCATATTGAGTTGCAAATCGGGCGCATCCGGGTTGTAGGCCAGGCCCTGCTGGATCAGCTTGATGCCCGCCTCAAGGTCGGCGCGCTTGTCCACTTCGTACTGCGCGAGGAACAGTTTGAGCAGGCCCTTGTTGGCGGGAGTGAGCAGCGGATTGGTATCGGCCGCCGCGAATACCCGATAGATGTCGGTGTCGGCGAACTTGCAGTAAGCGAACATCTGGCAGTCGATCAGGGTGCGCATGCCGTTGATCATGGCCGGCGACTGGCGTTTGGTGGCGAGGCGGTGCGCCAGTTCGTCAAGCACCGCCGGCTCGGCGGTGTGATGCATGCGCATTTGCAATTGCAGCAGGGAAACCAGCGGCACCACGCCCACCGGCTCGGCGGCGATCGCCTTGCGGTAGGCCTCCTCGGCACGTTTGCCCAGGCTCTCTTCCTCGTCCTGGTCGTACAGCAGGGTGTAGGTGCGGCCCAGTTGCTGGTTGGCGCGTTCCGACAGGGGGTGATTCTGCGCCTCGGTCACCGAGAACACGATGAAATTTCCCCAGCTTTCGGCGCGCAAATAAGTGACCGCTGCGGCCAGCACACAAAGGCAGGCCAGCGCCCCGCGCCGCACCCGCAGGGTATCGGGGGAACGGAACGGGTGGCTGGCGGCGTAGGCCAGCGCCACAAACGGCCCGAACAGGGGCAGGTAATTGCGGTGCTCGTGGATCAGTTCCAGCGGCAAGGTGGTCGATTCCAGCGCATGGCCGGCGAAATACCAGAGGATGGCGAAAGACAGCGGCGGCGATTTTTTGATGGTCGCGAAGCCCGTCGCCAGCAAGGCCAGCACGCCGATGATGGCGGGCAGCGTGGTCCAGGGGTCGAACAGGGAACGCGAAATGACGAGGTCGTCGTGATACAGCGCCAGCACGGTGAGCTTGGGCATCAGCGCCAGTTGCAGATACAGCCAGATGACCCGCGCCTGGGTCATCAGGCGCTCACCCATGGTGAAGTCGCGCAGCTCGTAGCCGGCGTAGAACTTGGGGTACTGGACCAGGGTGGCTAGCAGGAAAACAATCGCCGGCAGCAGCACGGTGACCACGAAAAAAATGCGCAATCGCCGCACATCGCGTCCATCGGTCGCTGAACCGGCGCTGAAGCGGTACAGGGTGACTTCAACCGCCAGCATCATCAGCGGAATCAGGATGCCGTTTTCCTTGGAAAGCACTGCCAACAGTCCGGCGCCGAACAGCCCGCCAAAAATCCACCGCCAGCCGCGGCCGTCACCCGCCAGCAGGCGGTTGCGCCCGACCAGGTACAGGGCCAGAGCCAGGAAGGTGAACAGCGCAGACAGGCTGGTCATGCGCTGCACGATGTACAGCACCGAGGTGAGGTTGAGCGGATGCAGTAGCCACAGGGCCGTGGCCAGCAGCGAGCCCCAGGCCAGCACGCCGGCATCGACTGTGCCGTCGCGCAACATCATCAGGCGGCGCAGCGTGAGGCGCGCCAGCCAGAACACCAGCAGGCCGTTGCCCAGATGAATCAGCAGATTGGTCAGCTTGAAATACAGCGGCGCGTTCATGCCGGTGGTCGAGGCATTGACGGCGAAGCTCAGCATGCTGATGGGCCGCTTGAAAATCCCTGAGAAGCTAGACATGCTGGCCTCGTACCAGGGCTGCCAGCCGGCGGATTCGATGATGAGCTTTTTGTTATAGGTAATGTTCGACATATCGTCGAACACGAAATCTCCGTACAGGCCGGGCTGGTAGATGCCGAAGGTGGCCAGCAGCAACAGGAACAGGGCAATGCGTTCGGTGCGGCCCAGGCCGAAGCTCAGCCCGGCCAGCAGCTCACCGGCGCGTCGGTACAGTCGATTCAGCATGGGGGGTTCAGGCTCTGCGGCTCAGTGAAATAAGGATGCGAAAGAAAAAACGGCCGACGAGGCGCAGGCTACACCATATCCCGGTGGCTGAAAACAAAACACCCCGCGGTACGCGGGGTGTCTGACGCGGAGTGTAAACCGCTATACCCAGGGTCATCGGCAGGTTGCCGGCAACCAGGATGCTCGAATGGTCGACCCCGCCGGGGCATGGCAGCGCCACTGGATGGCGCCGCTACCGGTGATGGGCGACAAGTCCAGGGTTGCACCGCTGGCCACCCTGGCGTTATAGGTAATCGTGATCAGGCCGTTTACCACTATCACCGACTGCACGGCATTGCCGCTGATCGAGGTGGCCGTGGCGAGGCCCGCCGACGGATTGCCCGGGGGATATTTGCCCTGGGCGTTATAGAACTCGGTGATGCCGGTCTTGGCCGAGGTGGCGAGACCGATGCCTTCCATGACGTTGGCGCGCTTGGTGTAATCCTGATAGGCGGGAATGGCGACCGCCGCAAGAATACCGATAATCGCAACGACGATCATCAGTTCGATCAAGGTAAAGCCGGATTGATTCTTCATCTGTTCCTCTCCCTGCGCTAAGACGGGTCCATCGATCCCTGGTCCGTGCCGAGCCGGTGCGGTACCGTTTTCTTGTTATGACCCACTATCGCTTGTGAACGGCTTTAAAGCAAAAAATACGGCTAGATGCTGCAAGATTCGATTTAAACAAACGCACCTGCAACACGGGTGTTGCAGGTGCGTAGCTTACGTCAAGACGCGAT
>JACXTT010000402.1_pt1 | contig 72580 bp, 75 predicted proteins | sample 9270951 | NCBI WGS metagenome assembly JACXTT01 (sample SAMN15532306, study PRJNA645909) | rock metagenome | isolation source: weathered quartz diorite | place: Puerto Rico | collected 2017-06-21
GCAGCAGCAGCATCGTTAGGCAGCCCACCATCCCGAAACTCGAGAAATGTTTTATACCGACTCCCATGCGAACTTTCTAACAGGAACAATGGAAGGTGGTCAACATTATCCACGTACTTTCAGAGACTTCGGAAGTCTTGACTTTCCAGAACACGTCCTTATGTTGGAGGTGAATGTCAGTGGCCGCCGCTTGGGGCGGTCACTTCCGGAAGTTGGTTTGTGTATAATAGTGGCTGTTCGATGACCGGGTCGCTTATACAAGCGAGTAGCTAATCCCGAAGGAGGATTTCCATGAAGTGGCTTAAGGGTATTGGCCTGTTCCTGATTGCAAACTTCCTCATCTATATCACGCTGTCGTTCACGGCCAATCTGTTGATAAACGTCGTCCTGCCGGCATTCGGGGTCGATGTGCGGGGAGTCTTCAATCAACAGCTGTTGGTCTGGTCTCTGGTGATCGGATTCGGCGGTGCGTTCATCAGCTTGGCATTCTCCAAGCAGATGGCTCGCGCGATGCTGAGCTGCCAGCAGATTACTCAACCTCGATCGCATGCCGAGCACGTGATTTTCGGCTCCGTCCAGGAGATTGCTCAGCGGCTGAATATCACTATGCCGGAAGTCTGGGTATATGAATCCCCTGATCCCAATGCGTTTGCAACCGGCCCAAGCAAGAACAATTCAATGGTGGCGGTGTCCACGGGTCTGCTGCAAAACCTTAAGGAAGATGAAGTGAAGGCGGTGCTCGCTCACGAAATGGGGCACGTCTATAACGGAGATATGTTTACGACGACCGTGCTTGCAGGACTCATGAACACGTTCGTGTACTACATCAGCAACTTCCTGGCACAGATGGTCGGACAACCTCAGGGAGACCGGGAAGGAGGCAACGCGGGAAATCCGATCCTGGCCTTTGTTGTGTATATCTTTTTGCAGGTCGTCTTATCGTTTCTCGCTATGTTGGTCATCAGTTGGCATTCCCGTCGCCGAGAATTCGGCGCGGACGCGTTTGCGGCGAGGGTGTACGGCAAGAGTGCGATGATCTCAGCCCTGCAATCTATTGATCGGTGGGTCAACCGCGCGCAGCCTGAGTATGGGACACAGGATCCGTTGGCGACGTTCAAGATCTCGGGTAAGACGTCCGGCTTTATGCACCTCTTTGCCACTCATCCGCCGATGGAGGAACGAATTGCCGCCTTGCAACGTCTGACCGCGTAACAACGTTCGATGGTGGCCGTCGTGCGGCCTTGAGAACGGCAGGCGTCAAGTTTTCCGATAAAACGTGATGTGTCGGCGATATTCTTGGACGGCCGCCCATAGGGCGGCCGAGCCGAGACCGATGTTGGTATCAAGCGCCGCTTCGACCCCGGGATCATCGATTTCAACCTCATAGCGGTCTTGGATGTTCGTCCGAATCGGCCCCTGCGCGATGTCACGAGGTAGAAAGATTTCCTTCCAGATTTCTTTTTCGACCAAACAGACATCCCGAAATCGCTCATAGAGCAACGTCAGTTTTTCCGGATCCGTAACTCTGACACGCTCCCCCATGAAGCTCCTTCCGTCTCGACTTATCTGACAGATTTCTGTTCAGGTGACAACATAGGCCCTACCTCTGCAACGGCAAAGCGCATCGTCCCAACTTGATTGACGGCATGAAACGGTTGTTGCCCTAACGGCGCGATATAGATCTTCGCCAGATAATTGCCCACGGCCCACCTTGTGCCCGACCGTTTCAACTCAAGGTAGCCATATCGTTCGTGACCCGGCACTTCGAGCACATCCTTGCCCAACGGACCCTCGTTCAGCTGGCCGCTTGGCTGCTCGAGATGCCATTGCACGGCAAACTGCGCGGGATCTTCTAATGGAGCTACCTCAAAGACGATATAAATAGCCGGAATCTCCGGCGTGAATGTCCAGCCCGGCTCAATCGGTTTCAGCCGCGGATCCTGGCTATACCATCCTTTTCGTCCAAACGTATCCCATTCCACCTCAAACCCTTTGGCCATTTTGATCCAGGTAAAGAGCGACTGCGGAACGCCCTTTTCCTGATAGTCGAACGATGGACTTTGTGTCGCTCCAATCTCCGTGGAATCTTGCTCTTTGGGGGGCAGGAGATCTTTGCCAGTCCCTACCTGCTCATGGAAAAGAACGACACACATGACACTCGCGGCAAACCAACGTTTCAACAGTCTCGAGGCAGGAATATCATCAACCATGGAATTCATCGTACTGAGGCCCATCATTGGGGTCAATAACCGCGCGCGATCATCCAACCAATCCTTGTGCGATATCGGTGGTATGGTAGAGTGCTCTTGGCTTTCCTGTATGACTGCGCAACAAATATCGACATCAACGGTACAGCCCGCTGAACCCGTTCCTAAAGAGCGTCACGAATCCGGGCGGCGCTACGGCATTCGAGATGGGTTGTTCCAAGCCGTCGCTCAAGGCGGAGGCGAGCAGTACCTCTCGGCCTTTGCGCTGCTGCTCCACGCAACACCATTTCAGTTGAGCATCCTCTCCGCCATGCCCCAACTGTTAGGGACGTGGGCGCAGTTGGTGTCGGTGAAGATTTCCCATTGGTTCCCCAGCCAAGCCTCTCAAGTCTTCTGGGGTACGATTGGTCAATCCGTTTCCTGGCTCCCTATCTTGGCACTGCCACTACTCTGGCCTGACCGAGGGCCTTGGCTGCTCATAGCCGCTGTCGCGGTATATTATATTTTTGCACATTTCACGGCTCCCGCCTGGAACAGTCTTATCACCGATTTGCTAGAGCCCAATGAACGAGGCATGTACTTCGCCAAACGAGCACGGGCGATTGCGTTGACCAGTTTTATCACACTGTGTCTGGCTGGAGTCCTGTTGAGTTTCCTCGAACAGCAGCACCTCCTGTGGGTCGGTTTTGCCGCCATGTTCCTCATCGCCGGTCTCTGCCGAAGCGCATCGGCCTTCTTGCTCCGGAATGTCAGCGGCTTACCAACACATGACACGAGCACGACGCCAACGGGCTTTATGGACTTTTTCCGCACCGGGATGTCTACGAACTTTCGCCATTTCCTGCTATTTTCAGGACTCATGCATTCTGCTGTCTTGGTCGCCGGCCCTTTCTTCGTGATCTATTTACTTCAGGATCTCCACCTGGCTCACTGGCAATATGGGACCTGGCTAGCAGCAGGCATCATCGGTCAGTTTCTTACGCTGCCCGGCTGGGGACGGTTCGGTGATCGTTTTGGGAACAAAGCGTTGCTCACCTTTACCGGCCTACTCGTCGCGTTTCTGCCCATGCTGTATATATTCAGTACAACTTGGCTATTTCTTGTCGTCGTGAACTTCTTCGGAGGCATGGTATGGGCTGGCCTTGGACTCGGGCTGAACAACTATGTCTTCGACGCCGTACAGCCAACGGATCGCGCAAAGGCGGTCGCTATTTCAAGTGTCGTCAACGCCATTGGGTGGGCCATGGGCACGGTGATTGGCAGCCTATTGATCGATATGTTGCCTGCCAGGCTGGGTCTTGGAGCCGTTGCGCTGGAGCCTGTCTCTAATCTCCCATTTATTTTCTTTCTCTCAGGTCTGCTTCGCTTGCTCGTCTCGGTGACATTACTCAGGACCTTTCATGAACCGCGTCAAGTGGAACGGCGAGCCCACAACCGACTGCTCTGGGAATTGCCACTGCTGAAACCCTTACGCGAGATGTCCCGCCGGCCAACCAGCGCCAATCAGTAAGGCCCCACTCCGGAACCAACCGCACGATTCTTCTCTTCTTGTTTCAGCTTGTCGAACGTCTTATCGGCATGATCGCGGACTTGGTCCTGCGACATCGTCGACGCCGGCTTAGACGGTTCAGTGGCACACCCACCGATAGTTATCAGCGCCACCCCCACGGCAACAACCACCCACCTGTACGTGAGTCCTGTTCCCCGCATCCTTTCGCCGAATATCTCTCCGAACATCTCTATCCTCCTTGGCAACGATGTCTTGACCGTTCGAGCTCTATCATACCACCCCTTCGTCTGAATACCATTCCACACCCATATCGTTGACTCACTGGAACCAGGAGGGTATGCTTTCTCTGGTAGCTCGCCCTTAACCCGAGAGACCCTCTATGTCATTGCACAACCGCCTTACCGAAGACCTCAAGCTCGCGATGAAGTCACGTGATCAACTCCGCATGGACGTGATCCGGATGATCAAAGCTGCGATTCTGAACAAGGAGGTCGAACTCAAACGGGACCTCGATGACGCGGAAATGAGCCGCGTGATGACCACCCTGGTGAAGCAACGACGCGAATCCGTCGAGCACTTTGAGAAAGCCCAACGGATGGAGCTGGTCGTCAAGGAGCGCAAGGAAATTGAGATCATCGAGTCATATCTCCCAAAACCGCTTTCCCCGCAAGAGCTTGAAGCCGTCGTTGGGTCGGTCATTGCCGAAACCGGGTCCCGCTCACTGAAGGATATGGGAATGGTCATGAAAGCTGTGATGGCTCGCGTCGGAGGGCAGGCCATCGACGGCAAACAAGTCAGCGACTTGGTCAAAAGCAAGCTCGCCTGATACCCACCGACAGTCATTTGCTATACTGAATCTGTCTCGGTCGTGGCTTCAGTTTTGCTCAGCCTCAACCGTTAAGAACGCTATGGCGATTCTCATCGTCGATGACTCACCCGACCAGCATCTGTTGCTTCGATCTATCCTGGCCAAGGCCGGTCACGACCAGATTGTCGCGGTGGATTCTGCGCAAGCAGCGTTTACAACCTTGAACCTCGAAGGCACTCAATTGTCGGTCAAGATCGACTTAATTTTAATGGACGTATTGATGCCCCAGATCGACGGCGTGGAGGCATGCCGCCGAATCAAACAACAGGCCCACCTTCGAGACATTCCCATCATCATGGTGACCGCTAAGAATGATCTCAACAATCTGAAAGAGGCGTTCTCAGCCGGAGCGATGGATTACATTAACAAGCCGGTCAACGAGGTGGAATTGCTGGCGCGAGTCGCTTCAGCCCTGACCTTGAAGAACGAGATGGATCGCCGTAAGGAGCGCGAGGCGGAGCTGCACCGAAGCAATCAGGAACTGCAACGTGCCCTCAAGGAAGTCAAGGTACTTCGCGGCCTGATTCCGATTTGCGCCTCGTGCAAGAAAATCCGCAACGACGGCGGGTTTTGGCAGCAGCTCGAAGAATATATCGGTGAGCATTCGGAGGCGGAGTTCAGCCACGGCCTCTGCCAACCCTGTCTCAAAAAGCTTTATCCTGGCGTTTATCAGGCCTAGCTGTTACGATTCCGCCAATCTCATTCCTTCTCGGACTGTGTGAAATTATGAGCATTCTCATCGTCGACGATTCTGCGGATGATCGCCTGCTGTTGCAAACGATTCTCTCCACGGCGGGCTATGAAGACATTTTAGCGGCAGATTCCCCTGCCGCTGCGTTTAAATATTTGGGCCTCGACGGCGGCAAACACGGCCTCGCACGGGTTGATCTCATCCTCATGGATATTTTGATGCCACAGATGAACGGCATCGAAGCTTGCCGCCAAATAAAGGCCGTCGACCGGTTTCGGGACACGCCGATCATCATGGTCACGGTCAAGACAGACCCGGTTGATCTGCAGCTGGCGTTCGCCGCTGGCGCCATGGATTACGTCGCCAAGCCGGTCAACAAGATCGAACTCCTGACCAGAGTGCGGTCGGTACTCCGGCTCGTTCATGAAATCGACCGTCGCCGCGCACGTGAGCAAGAGCTTCTTGAGGTCATGCGTCAGCTCCAAGAGGCCAATCAGATGCTGCTCCGTCTCTCGTGCTTGGATGGGTTGACCGGCATCACCAATCGACGCCAATTCGACGACTTTCTGGACCAGGAATGGCGACGAGCCGTGCGAGAGTCGACGCCCCTGTCCCTGATCATGTTCGATATCGACCGGTTCAAAACTTACAACGATTCCAAAGGACACACCGCCGGTGATGAATGCCTCAAACATGTCTCCGCGGCAGTCTCCAGTTCAGTCAATCGTCCCGGTGATTTGGTCGCCCGCTATGGAGGAGATGAGTTTGTCACGGTGCTGCCCGGCACAGGCATCGACGGCGCCGCTCAAGTCGCGGAGAGCCTGCGCCGCCGAGTTGAATCGCTGGGTATTAAGCACTCGGATGGGGAACTCGTGACGATCAGCGTCGGGTACGCCTGCGTGGTTCCCAATAGAAACTCGTCCCCTACCGACCTCATCAAGGCTGCGGATCAGGCGCTTTACCAAGCCAAACAAGAAGGACGCAACCGGACAAAATCGGCCAGCATTCTGATGTTGGTCCCGGACTCGCACGACGACCAAAAACCTCCTCAAAATATTCGTTGAGTATTCATGTGCCCATGCCACGCCATCGACGGGTAGAGTCTCAAGGACAACGCTCTGCACCCGCCAGGTCCTCTCAACGTCCCATTTCTACGACCGGCCGGACCACCGCTCCCCGCGGGCCACGCTCCAAGCAGACCATTGCTTCGCTCAACCCCAACTCCGCCGGGCTGTTGGAGCAATACCAGGAGACACTCCACAAGCTGGCCCAAAGTGAAGCCATGAACAGCGGCAGCATTTCGCAGGCATTCCAAGCCATTTCAGACGCCTGCTGTAGCCTGCTGCGGGTCAACCGCGCCAGCACCTGGCTGCTCTCCAAAGAGCGAGAATCCATCAAACTTATCGATCTGTGCGAATCGGGACGGCAACACACCAATCCCAACGTTGCGTTCCAAGCCAAGCACTGTCCCGCATATCTCCGGTCACTGACTCGTGAGCGTCGAGCCATCGCATCGCACCATGCTTCGCAGGATCCCCGGACCAAAGAGTTGGCACAGGTATATTTCGCGCCGTTCAATATCAAGGCCATGCTGAGTGCGCCGATCAGGCAAAAGGGACAGCTCGTCGGCATGCTCTGCGCCGAGTCTGTCGGGACGCCTCGAGAGTGGAGTAGGCATGAGGAGCACCTCGCCGGCCTGCTCGCAACCATGGCGACTCTGGCGCTTGAAGCGGCTGAGCGGCGTGAGGTTGAGCAAGCCCTGCGTGTCGCCAAAGAGGCCGCCGAAGTGGCCAGCCGTGCAAAGAGCGAATTCCTCGCCAGCATGAGTCATGAGATTCGCACCCCTATGAATGCGATCATCGGCATGGCAGACCTTCTTTGGGAAACTCCGCTCACGCCAGACCAACGAAAGTACCTGCGTATCTTCCGCCGAGCAGGCGGCACACTGTTGAGTCTCATCAACGACATCTTGGACCTCTCCAAAGTCGAAGCAGGTCACTTGGAGTTGGAAGCCATCGAGTTCGATTTGAACGAAGTCATCGATAAGGCCATCGATATATTGGCCATGCGGGCCAACGAGAAGGGACTGGAGCTCACCTCTCATGTGGACCGAGACGTGCCGTGTCATTTGATTGGTGATCCGACACGGTTGACGCAAATCTTGATCAATCTCATCGGTAATGCCCTCAAATTTACTGAGAAAGGCTCGGTGGAAGTTCGTGTCACCAACGATCTCGATCGAAATACTCCCGGCGCCGTCCGGTTTTCCGTGAGCGACACCGGAATCGGGATTCCTTCCGATAAACTCGATGTGATCTTCGACAGTTTTACGCAGGCGCACGTATCAACCACCAGGCAGTTCGGAGGCACAGGACTCGGCCTTGCCATAACCAAACGCCTTGCCGAACGGATGAATGGCCGGATCTCGGCAGAGAGCACGGTGGGAAAGGGCAGTACCTTTCACTGTTCCATCCTCCTTCAGGTCCAGACAGAACATACCCTTCAGAAAGCTCAGAAGGCCGCCCCACAGATCGATCTTGCAGGAGTGCGAGTCCTGGTGGTGGACGACCATCCGACCAATCGCCTCATACTCCGCGAAACGTTGGGCAGCTGGGGAGCTCAAGTTACAGAAGCGGGCGACGGAAGGACCGCATTGGACACACTCCGACGTGCGACCGACCGGGGAGAGAACTATGAACTCCTGCTTCTCGACTGCCGCATGCCGGGGATGAGTGGATTTCAAGTTGTGGAACAGGTGAACTCGTTATCCGGCGGACGAGGCCCGACGGTGATCATGTTGACTTCAGACCATTGGGCTGATGACATTGCTCGGACGTATGATCTCGGCCTGGGCGGGTATCTTATTAAACCCATTCGACGGTCCGACCTCCTGCAAACGATCGGAATCGCCCTTGGCCGGGCAAAAGGCACTTCGCCAGCGACTGCCGAAGTTGTGGAGTCGTCGCCGACGACTCCGACGCGGACCTTGCGGGTGCTCTTAGTTGAGGATTCTCCCGACAACCAACTGCTGGTACGGTCGTATCTGAAGCAGACGGATTACGTCCTCGACGTGGCGGACCATGGCGCGATCGCGGTAGATAAATTCAAGGCCGAGCATTATGACGTCATCTTGATGGACATGCATATGCCCGTGATGGACGGCTATACCGCGACGAAGGCCATTCGATCGTGGGAACGAGACCATGATCTGCCGCCTACACCGATCATCGCCCTCACCGCGTTGGCCCTCAAAGAGGAAGGGGTCCGCATCTTTGAAGCCGGCTGCAACACCCATCTTACCAAGCCGGTAAAGAAATCCACCTTGTTGGAAGTTCTTCGGGCACACAAGGAACACGTCGTCGAGCGATGAACCCCTTACATTCCGAATCAGGGAAGCGCTTCTCCCTAGAGATTAGTCGTGATCTTGAAGATATCGTGCCGATTTTTCTGGCTAACCGGAGGAAAGATCTCCAAACACTTCGGGACGCACTGACTGAGCAAGACTTCAAGACCATTCAGACTCTCGGCCATCGCATGAAAGGCGATGGAGGGGGCTTCGGGTTTGACAGGATTAGTGACATTGGAACCGCCCTGGAACTCGCGGCGCAATGTCATGACCGCTCGACGGTCGAACAACATATTGCACATCTGGATGACTTCTTACGCCGGGTCACAGTCACCTATCGTTAGGAAACCGCGAGATGTCCTAACGAAGCAATAGATAGGCCCCGTCCCACTCGGGGTCGTTGTCCCTCGTCGATACTTCCTTTCACACCACAGAAAGACCAGACATGTTTTATCGTTCAGGACCAAGGTCCTGCTAGAGTCTCACTTGCAGGTCGTGTATAATGCCGGCCACGGACGCGCGATCACATATTCCTCCCCGTTCTCTTTCCGCAGCTCACACCTGCGCGCTGATGCGCAGCAAACCCTGCGGGCTTCAGGGATCGCGTGACCAATTGTCCCACAGGTGGGGGGCTAGCTCAGTTGGGAGAGCACTACGTTCGCAACGTAGGGGTCGCGGGTTCAACTCCCGTGCCCTCCACCAAATTCGTTGGCCACGCTTTTGACACCAGTAAGTCGGCGATCAAACGTCCCCGTTGAAGCGATAGCCTGATGTCCCGCCTTCCACGATTGGCTCACACAGAATGTATCCATCGAGGAGCTTTCTAGGCATCGGGAGGCCCCGTAGCACATGTCGAGCGAAGAGAGCAGGACTGTCGTCCAATCGGCTGCGGAGATCCTTGGCGAGGCGCTTTACGTCTGAGCAGACAACATTGGCCAGGGCATCGAGTTTTCTAGCTCCTGAAACAACGCCGTCTTTCTCGCCTCCTCCTGGCGCAACGAATCAACCACTGAATCCAGTGCCTTTCCGTTCGCCACCAGCTCTACCAAATAATGCAGCCGTGTTTGAATGAGCGAGAGCTCACGTTCCAGTCCCACACATTGGTTGGGAGATTTATCTTGCTCGCTCCGTATTCGTTCGTGAGCGGCTGCGACCGCTGCTTCAAGCACTCGCTCGTCTACGACGTCATTCCTGGCGTGAAGGATGGCTGAGTTCAGTTTTGCGAGAAGGTGCCTCGCTTTCACCTGGAATTATCTTTCCCACGGTGGGCCTAGGCTTGCGCCTTTGTTCGTAGCCCTTCTAGAATGGGCCTCCCAGCGAAGGATTCTCATGTTCATCACTCTTATTTGGTCGCTGCTAGCCTTCATTTTCTTGAATGGTGTTCCAGCCCATGCAGAGTGGCGTCCGGTTAGCTACGCCGCGGGCTCTGGGGGCTTTACAATCTACGTTGATCCTGCCGCAGTTCTTCGTCAAGGAGACCTTGTGACGATGTTAGTGCTGTACGACTTCAGGTTTGTACAAGCCATTAGTGGTACATCGTATTTGTCTGCCACATGGCAGCAGCAGTTCGACTGCGCAGAACATCGCTCCCGTCACCTTTCGTACAAATATCACTCAGACAACATGGGACATGGTAAGGTGATGCTCGCAGGTGATAACGAACGCAACAAGTGGAGTCCGGTTGCACCCAAAAGCGCCGCTGCCATTCTGTGGAACATTGGATGTAGCAAAGATAGATAGCCCGCCTGAGTCTTACGCTATCGCTCCATGAGAACCACTCAGTCTTAACACCTTGGTAAGAACGCTCTCTTTGCAGACTGTTTGTCGGCATACCTCGCGTCATCTTGACATAATGTCGCATACGGCTCATCGGTGCCTTCGCCAATCGACCTTCACGCGAAAAGGTGAAGATCACGCAGCGAAGACCGAAGAAGAAGATCGTTTAGCTGTAGGAGTCCAGGATAACAATTGGTTGCATTCATTTACGAGGTTCGATACTGTAGGGCCCAGTTCAATTATGCGGGAAGAACCATTCTACGCTGCGAGAACAACCCCGCGTAATTCAAAGCGAAACACTGGCGCCAACGAGGGGATATTTCCGTGCCCTCCACTGAATCCACATCACCCGCTGACGATCTCCTGGGGAAAAGCCGGCGGCGGGACATGACGGGAATGCGCCTCCGTCATGGAGAGAAGACAACAGCAGGCACTCGCTCATGTAAATTGGAGTTTCCTACAGTGTTTTGAGGCAGTGAAGTCTAACCAACACAAGGGAGGCAAGGATGACCAGCAGATTCTACCGTGGTGCTCTCATTGGTGTCGCACTTGGAATGTTCGCCAGCGCACCTATACTGAACGCTCAACCGTCCCCCGCCGGGAACGTGAAGGATGCTATCATGCACGCGAAAGAAGCGGTGGACCATGGCAAGCAGGGCCACGCTGACGCGGTCGTGACGCATGCGGAAAAAGCACGGAATCATGCTGAACGGGGAGGCAAGAACCCGCATTTAACCGAAGCGATTAATCATCTCAACGAGGCTGTAGAGCATGGGAAGGCGGGCCACGCCGACGCAGCAACCGAGCATGCCGAAGCCGCCCTCACGCACCTGAATGAAGCCAAATAACGTATCCCACACCGACGGCCAAGGTATGACGGGCAGGGAGAACAATCTCTGCCCGTTTCCGTATGACCTCCGGAGAGTGCCTCGGTTGAGCAATTGAACAGACGGCTTCGTAACGCGTGTTGGACACGAAAGCGTTTTCTAACGCGTTTCGGCGGGCTTCTGTTTGAGATGCCCGGATGTTCGTCCTTGACTCTTGTCAACGGACATTCGTCTGAGCAATGCTCGGCCCATTCGCGTTCCCATCCCCAGCAGCGCCGCTTGCCGATTCTTGAATTTTGATCGCTGTCCATTGGGTAGCCGGTACTGCCGCAATGGGCGGAGATCCATCAAGATGCGCTCGAAAGGAAGAGGCGCAATACGGTGCGAGTCTGTCCGACCCATAGCAGCCTCCCAAGTGTCGAATGTTCACCTTCGAAAGGTTCCTCAACGATAGGAGACTGTATGCGCTTCGGGACCTCGGAGTAGCCCTAGTTCCTGTGGTTCTCTTCCAGTACAATCGCGCACCCATGCCGCTCCCCCCTCTGATTCGATTCGGCACCTCGACATGGACCTACGAAGGCTGGAAAGGTCACATCTATCAGCGACGGTACGCAAAGACGGCGTTTGCCCGAGAATGTTTAGGGGAATATTGCCAGTACTTTCACAACGGGGAACCACTGTTTCGCACGGTCGGCAACGATTCCACTTTCTACCGACCACCCACAACCAACCAACTCCGTTACTATCTCAACCAGATTCCGGAAGACTTCGAGATGTGTTTCAAGGTCTGGGAGGAGATCACCGTCCACACCTTTCCCACACTGGCTCGTTATGGCTCTAAGACCGGGCAAGCGAACCCGCGCTTTCTTGATGCGAAGCTGTTCAAGGAACTTGTCCTCACGCCTTATCGGGAGGCTAATTTTGAACCGCACCTGGGATTGTTGCTCTTCGAATTTCAGCGACACGGAATGCCCACGGGTGAGTTTTGCTCACAACTGGACCGGTTCTTCGGTCAATTACCGCAAGACCTTCGCTATGCGGTGGAAATCCGGAATGCCGGGATGCTGGGTCTAGAATACAGAAAGGTCCTAGAGACCCATGGGGTGGCCCACGTGTACAACCACTGGTCCTACATGCCGGGACTCCTGTACCAACACACACGAATGGAAGAACGTTTCACAGCACCGTTTGCTGTTATACGCCTGCTCACGCCGCTCAACATGAGCCATGACGAGGCCGTCAAACGGGCGGCCCCCTACAACAAGATCGTCGAAGCCTTGCCGCAGATGAGGAAAGAAACGGTGAAGCTCATCAAGCAGGCTGTGGGAGAGAATCGTCGAGCCTATGTCTTGGTGAACAATCGATCGGAGGGCAATGCGCCGCTGACGGTCCAAGCATTAACACATGCCCTCGAGTTTCCGCCAGCGTAAGATCGATCACACCGCATTCATTCGGCCACGGTAGGATTGAGACTCGATTACGGATGGTCTATGCGGATGCCACTGATTAGGAGGAGCTGATCACAGCCTCCCCGTCCGACTTGGCGGCATCGATGAAGACACGGCGACCGTCGACGCGCAATCGGCCTTCGGCAAAGAGCTGTACGGCGCGAGGATAGATCTTATGTTCTTGCACGAGGATTCTGGCGGCCAGGGTTTCGGGAGTGTCCTGCGCCAGGATCGGTACAGCAGCCTGGATGATGATCGGCCCTTCATCCACGCCTTCCGTGACAAAATGCACGGTGCATCCCGCCAACTTGCAGCCCCAATCGATGGCTTTTTTTTGCACATCCAAACCGGGAAATGACGGCAGCAAGGACGGATGGATGTTCATCATGTGGTTGGCATAGGCGTTGACCAGCACGGCGGTAACAATCTTCATGTAGCCCGCCAGGAGAACGAGTTCCACGTCATGTTGCCGAAGCACGTCCAGCAGCACCAGGTCATAAGCTTCACGACTGTCCGGTCGTCCGGCAAATGGTTTGGGATCGATGAATAGATCGTTCAGGCCGTGTTTTCTGGCTCGCTCGAGCGCCACTGCATCCTTTTTGTTGCTGATGACGGCGACGATCTGCGCGTGCGTCAGCCCCGTCTCGATTGCATCGATGATGGCTTGCAAATTCGAGCCGCGGCCGGATGCCAGCACGGCGACCCGCAGAGGAGTCGTTCGACTAGTCGACATAGTCCACCTCCGGCTCGGCTCCGGTGGAAGACACGATTTCGCCGATCTGCCATCCTCGGTCCCCCAGCGTCGCGGCATGGGCCAATACTCCTGACACCGAAGCAGGTGGCACCACGAGGATTAACCCGATGCCCATATTGAACACCCGGCACATCTCTTCCCGATCGACCTGTCCTAAACGGCTCATCACGTCGAAGATCGGTGGGACCGGCCAGGCTTTGCGACTGATCTTCGCACGCACTCCTTCAGGAAACACCCTCGGCAGATTTTCCGTGATCCCTCCGCCGGTAATGTGCGCCATCGCCTTGATGGGAAATCCTTGAACGAGCGAGAGAATCTGCTTGGCATAAATTCTAGTCGGTGTGAGCAAGACCTCTCCCAGCGGGCGATCGAGTTCCGGCAATTGGCTCGCCACCGTCAACTGCGCCTGGTCAAATAACACACGGCGCGCCAGCGAATACCCATTGCTATGCAACCCCACGGACGCCAATCCAAGGACCGCGTCGCCTGGCTTGATGGTTTTGCCATCGACGATCTTCGACTTTTCGACCACGCCGACGGCGAATCCAGCCAAATCATACTCACCGTGGGCGTACAATGACGGCATCTCCGCCGTCTCGCCCCCGATCAATGCGCACCCGGCTTGGCGGCAGCCTTCGGCGATCCCTGAAACCACCGCTTGAGCCTTCGACACGGATAACTTTCCAGTTGCGAAATAGTCCAAAAAGAACAGCGGCTCCGCTCCGCTCACCGCGATATCGTTGACACACATCGCGACCAGATCGATCCCGACGGTATCATGTTTATCCATCATGAACGCGATCTTCAGTTTGGTTCCGACCCCGTCCGTTCCGGAAACGAGCACTGGTTCGTGGTACTTGCCGGCCTGGAGGCCAAACAGACCTCCGAATCCTCCCAAATCGGCGAGCACTTCCGGACGAAACGTGGATCGAACGAGCGGCCTGATACGGTCGACCAGTTCGTCTCCTGCATCGATATCAACACCGGCTTCGCGATAGGTTGTCATGAGCGAATATCCGGAAACGCCAAGGTTAATCAGGCATGCGTTGCTTTTGGAGGCGCATCTTAACGGAGGGTATCCTGGAGGTCAACGCGCAAGTCGTTCATCCCTTTCTTCTGCTTTTTTCTTGCTGCCGCGAGAATAAGTCCTATACTGGACTACGTATCTTCCCAAGATTCTTCGAGCAGACGAGCCGGTCAAGGAGGGAATGGTGGCTATCTTGATTGTCGACGACTCTCCGGATGAGCGTCTGTTGCTTCACCACATCCTCAAAAATGCTGGCTATCGTGACTTGATCACCATCTCGTCGGCCCGCGATGCCTTTACGCAACTAGATTTGGATCATGCCGGCGCCAACGGCGTCACGGTCGATCTGATTCTGATGGACATCAAGATGCCCGACATGGACGGGGTTGAGGCCTGTCGCCGCATCAAGGCCATCGATGCGTTCGCGCAGGTTCCGATCATCGTGGTGACCGCGCGGAATCAAAAGGACTTCCTACAGGCCGCGTTCGACGCCGGTGCGGGAGACTATGTCAGAAAACCAGTCGAACCGGTCGAGCTCTTGGCCAGAGTCAAATCGGCGATCAAACTCAAACAGGAAACCGAGGCGAGAAAAAGCTGGGAGCAAGAAGTCACCAAAACGATCACCGAACTCGACCGCACGCTCCGCAACATGACGGCCTTACAACAACTGATCCCAGTGTGCCCGTCCTGTAGGACATCTCACCCTGCGCAGATTTCCAAAGCCGCACTCGACGAGTATGTACAGACTCACCCCGAGACGAACTTCCGCCCCCTCACCTGCCCTGCGTGCACGGGGGCCTGATCATTTGTCGTTCTGCCGTTTAGCTCTCGGGTCGCATTTCCACATCCAGCAACTTGATCTTCCGGTGGAGATGACTTCTCTCGATCTTGAGGTCTTCCGCGGTTCGTGAAATGTTCCAATGATGCTCCCGAAGCTTGCGGCTGATGTACTCCTTTTCAAACGCATTCCGCGCATCCCGGAGTGAGTCAAAGGATTTCGTGAGGAGCGGATTCGCTGCCTGATTGACGACGGGAACGACACCGGCGGTTCGTCCTTGTAGCGACAAGGCGACCTGCGACGCCTCGATCGCAAACCCCGGCACCATGATCATCAGCCGCTCGATCAGATTTCTCAATTCACGAATATTGCCAGGCCATTCGTATTGCTGGAAAACTGCTATCGCTTCCGGCGAGATTTCTTTCATTCGCAAACCTTGCTCCTCGGCATGAATTCTCATGAAATGCCGCACCAAAGCCGGAATATCTTCCCGTCGCTCGCGGAGCGGAGGCACAATGATCGGAACTACATTGAGCCGATAGTACAAATCTTCCCGAAATTGGCCCTTGCCGATTTCTTTTTCCAAGTCCTTGTTGGAAGCCGCCAGCACCCGCACATCCACCTTCATCAGCTTGGTTCCACCGACCCGCGTAAACTGCTGCTCCTGTAACGCCCGTAAAACCTTTGCTTGAGTATTGAGACTCATGTCGCCGATTTCATCGAGAAACAACGTGCCTCCGTCGGCTTGCTCGAACTGGCCACGCTTCATCGACGTGGCGCCGGTGAAAGAGCCTCGTTCGTGCCCGAACAATTCGCTTTCGATCAACGTCTCCGGAATGGCGGCGCAATTCACGGCCACGAACGGATGATCCGATCTCGTGCTGTGCAGATGGATGGCGCGGGCGACCAGCTCTTTTCCGGTACCGTTCTCGCCCCCGATGAGCACCCGACTGTTCGTGGGTCCTGCAGTTTCAATGAGTTCCCGCAGCCGTTGCATGACCGAAGAGTGCCCGACCAACTCGAACTTTTGTTGGACCTTCGTCCGCAGAGACCGATTCTCCTGTGCCAATCGGTATTGTTCCAGGGCGTGCTTGACGCGGAGCGTGACATTCTCCAAGGACAGCGGCTTCTCGATATAGTCGTACGCGCCGAGCTTGATCGCTCTCACCGCCGTTTCAATGGACCCATGCCCGGAAATCATCATGACCTGCGTGGTGGGCACAAACTCCTTCACACGTCGCAAGGTCTCCAGTCCATCCATTTCGGGCATCCAGATATCGAGAATCATGAGGTCGGGCGGGTCACTGCCGTAAATTTTCAGCGCTTCAGCCCCATTGGCTGCCACCGCGACCTCATACCCCTCGTCTTCCAAGATGCTCCGTAAGGACGTCCGAATCGCTTCTTCGTCGTCCACTATCAGAATTGATGCCGACATCTATCCTCCCTACTCCGTAGACCGCGAGCGTTCACACCGCACTCTTAACTGAGCATGTTTTTTGCCGGTGAAAGATTGCAACTGCATCCGCTTTACACCGGCAGGTCGAACGTAAACACCGCCCCTTTCGGATGATGGTTGCCGACTTGGATCTGACCGTCATGGTCTGTGATGATCCGACGGACGATCGCCAGTCCTAATCCTGTGCCGGTTTTCTTACGGGTAAAATAAGGCACAAACAGGCGCTCCTGGTCCTCGGGGGCAATTCCGGGTCCCTCATCCGCCACGGTGACCACCGCGCGCCGTCGTTTTGTGTCATATTTCGTGGCAATCCACAACTTGCCTTTTTGATTCATGGCTTGAACCGCGTTGTCGAAGAGATTGACAAACACGCGTCTCAGTTGTTCCCGGTCGAAATTGATGGGCGGCAGACCCTCGTCCAACTCGATCATCAGCTCAATATCTTTCTGCGCCTCGCGATACAAGGTGGCCACTTCCCGCAGGACATCATGCAGGGACTGCCGTGTCATCTGCGGAACCGGCAGACGGGCGAATTTTGAAAACTCGTCCAGCATCTCTTTCAGGCTTCCGACCTCATTGATGATGACATTCGTCGCATCGTCGAATACCCGATCAAGATCCGGGGACTTTTCGAAGAACTTCTTCCGCAATCGCTGGGCCGATAGTTGAATGGGAGTCAGTGGATTCTTGATTTCATGGGCGACGCGCTTCGCGACCTCCTGCCAGGCGGCAACCTTCTGCGCCTTGATTAACTCCGTCAGATCTTCAAAGACCAACACAAACCCCAGGTCTTTATTCCCCTCATCCCGCATACGGGAGCCTTTCAGGCCAATCGTGATCAGCTTCCCCTGAATATCCAGTTGTCCTTCCAGATCCAAGTTGTCGCGCTCATCGGCCAACATACGATCATAGGCGGTCTGGAACAAGTCAAGCCCGAACTCCTTGAAGACATCATTGGCCGGCCGCTCTCTGAACCGGTCGGCAGCCAACCCAAGAATACGCTCGGCCGATGGATTGAATGTGGTAATCGTTCCGTTCCTATCGATCGACAGGAGGCCGGCGGCGATCGTATCCACGACCGTTTCAATATAGGCACGGCGGCGATCCAGCTCGACATTGGTGTTCCGTAGCGTCAGGTTGGTCTCTTCCAGCTCGGATTTACTCCCCTGCAGATCCCGAGTCATACGATTAAAAGACTCGATGAGCGTCCCGATCTCATCGGTCGCCTTGGCGTCGATCTGCACCGTGAGATCGCCTTGGGCGACTGCTTCTGTTGCCTCCGCCAACCGCTGAATCGGCACGGTAATACCGCGTGCGACATAGAACCCGAACCACGTTGCACTGAAGAGGATCAAGACAGTCACGACAGCCACGAACAGATAGGCCCCGGCCTTGATCGGGTTTTTCATCGCCTTGATCTGCTTGTACTCCGCATATTGTCGGCCGATCCCCTCCATTTTGGTCAGCAATGATTCCGGGACATAGGTTTCAACAACGACGACCCCCTCCAGCTCACCCCGCCGGTTTCCGGAGGCCACAGGGATTGCCGCGCGCACCAACCTCCCTGTCTGGGCCTCCTGAACGGAGGTAAATTCATGCTTGCCGTTAATCACTTGTAAGACCAGCTGACTGATCGGCAGATCCAGCACCCCTGCCGGAACCTCGCTATCGAGCGCTTTTGTGAGGGTCTCCATCTTGCTCGAAAAGACCTCGATCCCGGCCACACCGTATTCCATACGTTTTCGAGCCATCGCGGCAATCAGGAGATCGCGCTGCACGGGGATCAGCATGTCCTCACGGAACAATTCCTGGGAAATCGCACGCGCGCTGTTGACCGCGAGCGCGACATGGCCCGCATGCTGCATGCGAGCCACCTCATAGGAGTCTTTCATGACCTTCTCGATGTGCTCGCTGAACCACACATCAACGGCTTTGTTCACAAGGCCGCTCGCCACAAAAGCCAGCAACACGGTGGGAATCAACGAGAAGCCGATAAACGCGGCGATGAGCTTCGTGCGAAATCCTGACCCGACAAGCTTGTGCCGACGTTCGAAATAGGCCTTGATGAGATTCCGTGACAATAACAGCGTCAAGACGACGAATCCGATCAGGTCCAAATTGAGCAGGAGAAGGACCAATGCGTAACTGGTCGTAGGTAAGAACGATCCGGTCTCTTCGACACCCGGAACGACAATCCGCCAGTAATACAGCGTGAGCGCCAAGCATGGGATCAGAAGGATTAGAACGATCCAGACCGGACGAAGGTGGAGTCGCTTGCGGTCAGGTTGCTTGGGTTGGTCGACCGAAGAATTGCGCGGTTGACTGCCAACCGCCATGGACTGGACATCACCATCCGCGTCAGAGGCGGGTCTTAACGCACGTATGGGATGGTTTGGCTCAGGCATTCGCTCGCCTTCCGCACACGGTCAACCCGAAGAACGGTAGCCCTATCACTATAGCCGACTCACAGGGCAGTCTCAAAGTCCGCGTATCAATCGTGAAGTTTCGGCGAGTGGAACAAGAAGCCGAACAATGGGATGTTACTTTGGCGAGGCCAGCGTCACATACTTCATGCGAAGGGCATAGAGCATGTCGCGCAGGACCGCCTGCTCTTCAGGGGTCAGATTGCCCTTGGTCTTGTCTTCCAAGACGGACAACAGATCGATGATTTCTTTGGCTTGAGGAAGGTTGACGGGAATCGGCGCTTGCTGAGGATCCAGTTGCTCGCCCATGAGCATGAGCGACGACGAGCCCAACGAGATGACAAAGGACGAAAACGTAACGGGAGGTATCGGAATCGTATGGGATGGTTCGGTCTGTGCTGCAGCCGCAGGTGTCGATTCGTTTGGAGTCGACGATGCCGCCGGCGAAGCCTCGGTCCCTCCACCGGCCCGCCGATCTCGAATGATGAACCCCTGCTCCTCCTCAACCATATGGCCCCTCTCGTTGAGCCGTTCCTCCACGTTCCGAACGCTGGCGGTACCCTACCATAGGGCCTAGTTGGTCGCAAGCCGTCACCGAGATTGAAGAAGCAGTCAGACTCGGTATAGAGTGACAAATCCTTAGCGACGGCAGCCGAGGATCGAAAGAGGGGTTCACACTCGATGTCAACACGATTTACCAAAGTGGCTGAGATCATGGCTGCGTTGCGCGCGCAAGATGGATGCCCCTGGGATCGGAAGCAAACCCATGAATCGCTGAAACCATATCTGCTCGAAGAAACGTACGAAGTCCTTGAGACGATCGATCAGCGTGACTGGCGGAAGCTTCGGGAAGAACTTGGAGATGTGCTCTTACAAGTCCTCTTTCACAGCCAGATCGCCGCTGAGGCCGGAACATTTACGGTCGAAGAGGTGCTCGACACGCTCGCCACGAAGTTGATACGCAGGCATCCCCATGTCTTCGGCACCGGCGACCAGGCAGGGCGCGCGACGAATAGCGAGCAAGTCCTGACCCAATGGGAGGACATCAAGCGCGCGGAACGCGAAGCCGCCGGCCATGCGGCATCGGCATTGGCAGGAGTTCCGAAAACATTGCCGGCGTTGTTGCGTGCGTATCAGATTCAGGCCCGAGCGGCCCGCGTCGGCTTCGATTGGCCGCAGAACGATACGGGGCTCGAAGAGATCATCGAAAAAGTTGCCGAAGAAATTGGCGAACTGCGTGAGGCGCTGGCGTTGAATCGAGCGAGCGCGAATGCCGGTTCCGACCGACACGACTCCCGTGAAGCGATTGAGGCTGAGTTAGGGGATCTACTGTTCTCACTGGTCAACCTCGCCCGCTTTCTCAAGACGAATCCTGAAGACGCCCTGCGCCGGGCGACGAATCGTTTCATAGACCGCTTTCACCTCGTGGAAGCACAAGCTGAAGCGAAGGGCCGGTCGTTGACGGACATGACATTGGCGGAGATGGATGAGCTGTGGAAAGAAGCCAAGCGTCAGTTGCAGGGCCCACGGCCAGACACGACACCCCGAATTGGCGATTACACACTATGACCAAGAAGCAAGAGCCGTACGAAGAAGGAAAGCGTGCCGGGGCTCATCCGCTGCTGGTGGTATTCGGCATTCTCATCGGATTGTGGTTGTTTGTCGCTCTGATCGTCCCCAGCTCGAGGAACAAACAGGCAACCGGCACCGAAGGCCCCAATGTCTCGGCCATCGAAGACCCCGAAGCCGCTCCCGTCATGTTCAAAGTCCAGACGACCATACTGGACATGAACACAGTGGGATTGGTGGTTCCTGCCCAGGCGACGGATAGTCAAATTGTCGCCCTATTGAAACGGCTCAAGGAAGCGCGACTGAAGGGGACGCTTGGCGAGCAGCTCCCCGCTACCACACCCGGTCACAAACTGGGGGACCATGCGATTGCAGACATTTATATCTTTGGAGACAAGCAGTTCGCAGAAGCCGATACGATCCGTACGCTGGCACGAGGGGCACATGCTCCCGGGACACTCTACCCAAACGCGATCCCATTCGAGGTGGCCATGGAACAAGTCCGTGGCTATTATCGCATCGACCTGAATGATACCGGCAGCCCGGACAAGGGGTCGCTTGGGTTTGCAGACGAATCCGGTATCCATTCAAAACAATATAGAAGAATTTTTTAGTGGATCAGCACCGATGGTGTGGCGAGGATACATGGTTAGATCCCCACACGCCGTTTGATCTCCTGCCGAACGGCCCCTTGATCCGATTCAAATAGTGTCTCCACCTTTGGGAACAAATGAGTCAACGACCCGACAAACGGGGCCAGCAATACGTCCCGTCGTTCCGCCAACAGTCCCTCCTCCTCCGCGACCCGCACCTTCCAATCTGCAATCTTCTTGGAAAGAATGTTACTCACCATCAGCTGCTGACCCGGCGAACCGACCACCACCCCTAGGATCCGCTTTTTGAGCACCTCCAGCTCATCAGGTATAGAAACCTTCACGCGCACGCCATGCGGCGTCGCCCAGGTCGACCGCTGAATCGCGTAGTCGTACGAAAAGACCGGTTCCCTTGGTTCACGAAATGGGCCGCTGACGCCCAAGATGGTGAGAGTGCTCTCGGTTGGTCGCATAATTTCGGCGCGTTCCAGAGGGGGTCACACACGTTCCATACAAACCGTACTATAAAAGCTTGCAGTTGGGCAGGACAAGGGGCTATCTATAGAGCGGCTGAGACGACCAGCGTTATTTGGTTTCAAATACCGACCAGGCCTTAGCGGAAATCGGAGAGCATGAGACAGCATTCTGACACCTTGATATACTCGGATCAAGCGTTCCTCTGAGAGGAGGTATGGCCAAGAAAGGCTATCCTGGACTTGTCGTAGTACCTCCCAGCGATCGGTCGATCTTACGACGTCGATTGGTTCGTTGGGGTCTTCTCATCATCGCGGTCATCTGGATCGTATCGACGGTCACAGTATGGCCCCCCACGTTCAACAATACGGACTGTCAAGCCGGTCCTGACCAAGACAACTCGAGCAATCTCTCCGAGAAATGTGGACCATCGAACCAATCAACGACGGAAGCCGCATCCCATCAAGAAGAGTTCAGCCTCACGCAAGTCTCACAGGCCGAAGCTCTGACCGAGACACCGCGTCCCACCCCTACGCCCACTCCAAATATCGATCGATCCGCGACGCCACCCGCTTCCAGCCAAGACTCCAAGACCAACGCGTCCGCTCCATCAAGTGCCTCTCCGGATCGGACCATGGCGACTTCTGGCAATCAGAGATCGACGGCACCTCTACAGACCGGGAAGGCGGCATCGAATCCGGATGTGGATACTCGGCTCGCCGAGCAGGGCGATGCCTTTGCCCAATATCGTCTTGGACGTTTTTACGCGCAACGGAGTGGACATTACGCGCCGGAGTCCGTGACCTGGTACAAGAAAGCATCTAACGGTCTACAGCGCTTGGCTGAAACCGGTAACGGACAAGCGATGTATGTTCTCGGCGTCATGTATGCCTATGGACGCGGAGTGGCGAGGGATACGGAGCAAGCACGGCGCTGGTTGACCCAGGCGGTTGAACGAAAGATTATGGCAGCTCAGCCAGTCCTCGCGAGTTTAGATGAGGATACCAATTCAACCAGAAGATGAGCAAACAGGACAAGAGGTGGCGAAACTGGTGTTCTAATCTTACCTGCCGAGATGGGTTTCCCGAAACCACCAACCAGTTGAACCAGCAGGTACAGTCCCGACCCGTTAACACCTATTGGTGCAGGAGGCTGCACTTCCATCTGAGTCATAGAATGCAGGCACTTACCTCGCCGCACTGCCCTCATATGAACCAAGAACGGAGCCACGCTCTTAAATCTTACACGTCCATGGAAGGATTCGTTGAATTTAAGCAGAGGAAGCTGTCTTCTCACTTTTGGGCGCAGTCATGGCCTGCGAGAAGGCGCCCAAGAGTGCCGGCAGCACGCCCAGGAAGGCGACTGTAATCGACCGATATTGCTCCTGCGTCAACACCAAAAATACCATCACGATTACTAAGCCTACACCGATTGGTCTCCACACTTGGAACCACGCACTGGTCCTTGCTTGGGCGATGTCTTCATCAAGCCGCTCTATCAGACCAGTTCGGATGACGAAGCGCCGGAAACTTTCGTTCATCAGACGCAGATTCAAATCCCCGACGATTAACCCGTTTTTCAACAATGGGCCGATATCAGGATTTCTGCTGTGGAGAAAGCCGTCCCGCGCGAGATTGAACAATGACCGGTGCTGAGATTCAGTGCGTTTCCACCAAATCCGCATGTAATACTGCGTTATCTTTTCATCCTCCAGAATTTCTCGAATGATTTTCTCCTTCCCAACATCAAGATCATCTCCTACATCCAGTTCTAAGATGTTTTGACAAGACCTCGTAAGTTCGGCAGAACATGGAATTTCCGCTAGATATATCGCGTTCTCCAAGGCAGTCATTTCGTTGACGAGCACGTTGAACAAGCCCGACGTCCGTTTAGCAGATGCTTTTCGATTTTTATATATTTCGGCAAACCCTTGCCCTGTTTTCGTCGCAACCGAATTTACTGGAGGATGCGGAAAATCCAAGAGCATGACGCGTTGAACTGCAAATGTTGGCAAGACATAATACGTCCCATAGAGCAAGGCGCACACTCCCAGCACTCCAAGTACGGCCAGTGCTTGTCCGGCCAATCCGAACCAAAGAAACCCGCCAAACGCAATGACAGCCGCGGCAAAGACATAGGTCTTCTTGACCCGAAGCGCCGCCAGCGGAGCCAAGCTGCCAAACACCAACAAGAAATAGAGCCATTGCGGGATGGGAGAAGGGATCGGCTGTAGTATGATAGGGGGTGAATTGGTTCCCTGAGACTTGTATCTAGGCCCCAACGCTCCCGGTTCCGATTCGTACCACCGGTCAGGCTCTTCTCGGAAGATGTCGGTCTCGACTCCGCTCTGGCCAATGCGAGGCTTATCAATGGTCTGATACAACCAGCGAATAAGGCGCTCATCTCCATGCTGGACCACGTTTATCGGGACCTCACGACAGTTGTGACTTTCCTGCCGGCAGCTTTCGAAGGGAAAATCGGCATACACAACACTTTGCTCAGAAAACTTCTGTAGGAAACTTTTTCGGACCTCACCTTTGTCGTCTAGATCCTGAAACAGCGCAGGAGGATAAGATAGCCGCACCTTTTTTTCCTGAAGCTTGCGGTCTTGTTCAAGATCGAACAGGGCAAATTTGGCCAAGAGCCGCCACTCCACATCCACTGCCACCCGAAAGATCACCAATGCCGGTATCACCACAAAAACCAGCAAGATCAGCGACATCATCAGGGCATAGGCCAGACGATACCTCCGCCTGACCGACAGATCTGTCTTGTTGTGGTCGGTAGGATGGGCCTTTGTGTGAGGGATAGACAGCAGCACCACCGCGGCAAGCGCCGGCAGCAGTACCCATAGCAACATGTCCGGAGCGGAATACGGGCGCACGTACCAGATTCCCACTGCAACCAAGGAGGCCACGAACAAACCGATGGCTATCTGATAGCGATGTAGATTCTCAGATTGCGGCCACACCCATCGATACGCCGTCTTATTGGCGCGTGAAGAGATCCACCATCCCAGGATAGCGATGCTCAGGGCGATGATCCCATACATGAGGAACAATGCACCGCTTGAATAGAGGGCGCGAAGATTCAGACCTCGCAACATATCTATGTCCCAATAAGTCACTAGTGACCAGTGAACATCGGGAGATTCTTTGATTTGTTCAGGGAAAAGAGGAGCGATATAGAAATGGCGATCCTTCCCCCAATAACCCCCGTCGAATTGAGTCGTCACACGGGCAAACACAGCCTGTCGCAAGCGCCCATCTCGATTAGTCTCCTTGAAGAAGTTCTCCCGGAGATTCCGCCGTGCGTCCGAGTGGAAGAGGACCTCCCCCTCTTGATCGATGACGGCAAATCCCATCCCCGGAGGTACACCAACATCCGTCACTGATGGCAACTTGACTTCCAGCGCCGCCACCGTCGGCCGATTCGGATTTTGCCCCTCAGTGGGGGAGACCCCGCTCTTCATCGAAAGCACCGCGGCGTTGTCGCCGCTGGTCCAAGAGTAAATGGGCTGAATCCAGAACTTTGAACCATCACGCTCTCGTATTAAAGTTTCTCCTGCCCGGATGCGACTCACATACTCACGCTCATTGAGATCCACGTATTTCCAAGGATAGGGATCGTGGGACTGGAAGACCTTAAACTCTCCGGTCGACCCGACCCAGAACACGGACTCTACATCACGATAGACAACTTCAACGCGACGATTTCCGCTGCTATTCTTTGAGCAATCGGCTAACTTCGTCGGAAAGAATGAAAATGCTTGGTCGTTTTGGAGCTTATTCGTCTCTATGCATAAGCGCAGCGGCAGATGATCATAATATGGACCGCGTATTTTAGGGCTGCTTAGGCACTCCATATTATCCCGGCAAGATTGATCGAACTTCGCGAGTTGCTCAAGACCCAGCCGCACATCGCGGCTGAACTCCGACCTGACCTTTTCTGAGACGTCCTGTAGTCGCGCATTTAGGTGTTGTTTCAAACTGCCATATGTCGCGATATCGGCCATGCCGAACGTCAGCACGGCCACGCCAAGGATCGAAGAGACAATCAGCACGGTGACGGAGATGGGAGTCAGCCGTTCAGTGGGCGCATTGGTTCGCAGCTTGATATACGGCAGCACAAAGAAAACAGCAAGCATAAGCCCGATCATGACCAGAAGCACATTGAGCGCGATCGCCCGCGCCTCCGCATGAAATTGCCCGGCGGGAATGATGCCGACAAGAATCACTGTTTGAGCTGTTCCTCGATCGGCAGGCAGATCCGTCGCCTGGGCAAAAATTGCATGGGCTATTCCCCCGATGGGTGCTTCGTTGAACAATGGAAGGGTTGAAACCAAATCCTCGTTTCTTTCCCCCCCGCGTTTCTCGCCGCCGTTCTCCTTGGATTCGGAACCGTTGATCCTGTGCAAAAGGGCCGAAACATCCTCAAATTCAAATCCAGAAGGATCGTGTGTAGACTTATGATGGTATAGGACGCGGCCCATGCGATCCGCCAACAACACATCTGAAACAATGTCCTCGGTCACCAATTGCCGCATGATCGGGCCGATATCCATGACGGCCGTGACCTTCCATCTGGTCTTTCTCGGCCATGCGCGATCTTGATGCACGTACGTCAATTTGATGAAGGACTTGCCGCTATGGTGGATAAACTTGACGGCGAACCCCTCATCCTCGTAAGGCTCCTTGATCACCTTCACATCGTCAAAAGCGGAAACGTCTCTACCGGCTTGCAGTTCTTGAACCGGAAGTGCGTTGATGGCCGCCACATAGGCCTTGCGACGTTCCTCCTGCGGACAAGGACTCTTCGTACAGGATGGCTCTCCCTCGATCACGGACTTGAACACGTTTTCATAATTGATCACCATCTCCTTTAACGCATGGCTAGTGACCGTCAGAGCGCGAAAATTGCGTTCTTGTAACAGCAGGGTCTGTGTTTCGACATGCCTCCAATACCAGACTCCACACGTCCCCAGGACCAAAAGCACCGCACAAAACACCAGAATCGTCACGCCGTTCGTTCTGGATGCCTGCCGAGATAATGATTTAAATGGTGCGCGCATCAGACGCCACAGGTCATGATTGAATGGGTCCGCTCACTTTTACTAACCGCAATTCTCGTACCACGTTAAACTACGTAGATGGCATTGGGAAATATAGGATTCCAAGCCTTTGCAGTACCCTAGATCTGGTGAGCAGCGCGTTGCAGTCTAGTGTGTTGTATCGGTTCCGATCCTATCCGTATCAGTTTTGATTCACCTTCTTGACTCGACCTTGACTCGACCCTGACTCGACGTTACCCCATGTCGCACTGATGACGGCCTCCAGTATGTCGATTTCGTGATGGAAGGCGGAGGCGTGCTAGGTATTGCACTCACCGGCTACACCTATGTCTTGGAACAGTCCGGCATTCCGTTCTGAGGTATCTGTGGCACCTCGACCGGATCGATCAACGCGTTGATGATTGCCGCAATGGGACCGCGGGCAGCAGCCAAGAGCGAACAGCTCTTAGAGGGGCTGGCTGGCATGCCGATGGACACGTTTATCGACAGCGACCAGGATGACGAAGCTCTTGTTAAAAGGCATGCAAATCGTCGACAACCTCAGAGATGATTTGGGGCTGAACCCTGGCAACGGAGCAGGCCTGGATGCATGAAAACACACCCAGGCCCTATGACCTTATCGGGATTCGATGTGAATCGACACCGGCACCGGATTCGACAGGATGTCATAGACAGGTGAAAACTTCGTCAATTCTTTCAGCTGTTCCGGTGAAGCATCTGACTTGATGATGACATTCGCCTGCACCGACTGATACCCTTTCCGGACCTGATCCGAGATCCCGAGAAACCCACGTAGGTCGAGATCCCCTTCCAGTCTCGATTCAACGGATTCGACCTTAATGCCACGCGCGGCGGCATGATACACCAGCGAGGTCGTCAGGCAGGCGGCCAGCGCATGCAATACATACTCGACCGGATTCGCTCCCTGATCCTTCCCGAGCAAAACGGGCGGTTCATCGGCATCGAGCACGAAAGGTGTTCTGCGACCCGTATCCTCCTGTCCGTCGCCGTAGAAGCTCTGGATGGTCGAACGATTGTGACCGCCATCGATCCAACGATTCGCTGCGCGGAACCGATAGGAAGCGCGGGTTGGATCCTGTTGAACCGTTTGTACGGTCACTCCCAACCGCTCCACATCGACACCGTTGACGACTCCACTCATTGTAGCCTGTGACATACGCAACCTCCCCATTTGATATTGACGGTTGAAATATTGCCGAAGTAAGAACCGGTCGGCATTCCGGCAGATTGATTCCCAATTCATCGTTACACCTGTTCCCGTGACATCCGACACCGGGCATTGCCGCAACCATGGTTTGCTTCTTTCCACTTCCCGGGGTTTTGACCCGATGCAGGTTCGTACAGCAGCATTGATGCCAGAACGGTCGTGGTGATGAAATCGCCAGAATATCCGCAGATTGGAGCGGAAATGCCGAAACGTGCGGCTCACGAGATCTCGCAAGCCATGAAATCTCACGAGGAGATTTGTGAGATTTCAGAAGTCGAGGCGTGTCGCAAACCGGAGCTGGAAACGATCGCCGACGGCAGGTCTGAAGAATCCGCTTCTAGCGAGCCTTCTGAATCTTCAACGCTTTCATGCGCGAGGCGAGTGTGGAGGCATTGAGCCCAAGCAATGCTGCCGCGCCATTCTCACCCGATACTTTCCAGTTGGCGGCATCGAGGGCGCGCAGGATATTGGCACGTTCCAATTTCTCCAGTTCTTTGGCCGACAAGATTCGATCAAGCTTGGAAGGAGCCCTATCGAGATCGGAGGGGGGATCCGCTTGGAGCGCTTCCGGCAGGGCACGATCCAAATTCAGACAACCGTCATAGGCGGTAATGACCGCCCGTTCGATCACGTTCTGTAGCTCACGCACATTGCCAGGCCAGCTGTATCGCTGGAGCCGCTGCGCAGCTTCGGTTGTCAGCGGGCTAAGCGTGCGCCCCATTCTGGCAGCAAAGTGCCGCACAAAGAGCACGGCCAATCGTACGATGTCCTCGCCCCGTTCCCGCAACGGCGGCAAGCGGAGCGGGAAGACATTCAACCGGTAGAATAGGTCCTCTCGGAATTTCCCCTCTCGCACGGCCTGCTCCAGGTCCCGGTTGGTTGCGGCCAACACTCGTACATCGACCGTTTTCGTTGAAACGCTGCCGACGGGGTCGAATTCACCCTCCTGGAGGACTCGAAGCAGTTTCGCTTGTAAATCGAGCGGCAACTCTCCAATCTCATCGAGAAAGATCGTCCCTCGGTCCGCACGGGTGAACCGACCGTCACGCTTCTTCGTCGCGCCGGTAAACGCCCCTGCTTCATGACCGAACAGTTCACTTTCAATCAGCGTCGTGGGGATCGCGGCACAGTTGACGATAACCAGTTGGCGCTCTCGGCGCGCACCCGCCGCATGAATGGCACGGGCAACCAGTTCCTTACCGGTCCCCGTCTCTCCCAAGATCAACACGGTGGCGTCGGTCTCCGCGACCTGTGCGACCTCGCGCATGACCTGTCGAAATGCCGGACTTTCTCCGATCAACCCTTCGTGCTGGTGAACCGTCCGCAACTCTTCCTGCAGCAGCTCCGTCTTCGTGGTGAGTGACTGAATTTTCTGCTCCGCTTCCACACGGTCGTGCACATTGCGGAGGATCAGCGTCGTGAACGTCCGTCGATGCAGCGTAAAGCGGGAAAGCGACGCCTCGGCCGGAAACGACTCGTCATCGGCACGGCGTGCGGTGAGGCCTCCGGGAATCCATCGCGATTGTTGTCCCTCCGGGCGCCCATCGAGCTCGGCAATCAGCATGTGCAGCCCAGCCATGTCCTCTCGGCTCACGAATCGCGAAAAATTCAGGCCGATCATCCGATCGGCCTGACAGGAGAAGGTTTTCTCGGCGGCGGGATTGACCCGGGTGATGCGGAGCTGATCATCCAATTCGATGATCGCGTCCATCGCGCTGCTGAGGAGCCGGCCGACCTTTTCCTCCCGCTCGCGCACCTGGGCTTCCGCCCGTAACCGCTGTAATTCCGCCGCGGCTCGCGCAGCAAAGATCTGAAACACCGCATGGATACGAGGCGCTTCCGGAATCGGTCGCCGGTCGATCACGGCCATATGGCCGAGAATCTGACCGTCCGTATCTTGTAACGGCACGCCCATGTAGCTGACGGCTCCAGACGTTTTCAATTCGTCATCGTGGGGGAAAATCTCCAGAATACGGTCAGGAAAATGCACCAGTTCAGCGGTATCGATGACACGCTCACAGGGGGTTCCCGCGATGTCCACTTCGTAGTCCTTGACCCACTGGCCGTCCATCCAGAACGCGAGTGCCCGCAGACGGCGTGCCTCGGGAAAGTACTCCGTCACCCAAGCACCATGTGTCCCAAGGGCGCTCGCAAGATTCTGAACCAACGCGCCAAAGAAACGATGTCCTGTCTCGGTCGCGGTACCTCGAAGTATCGCACGAAGCGCTGCGTCGGTTTCGAGGTTCTGAAGGGGGACAGACGGGTCTGTGAAGTGAGACGCCATGGTCCGGAAGTATGGGGTGGGGTACGTGACAGATGCAAGGGGCACACGCGGAAGTATCGGAACGATGCTTTATTGCGTCTGTCGATGCGACCTCGTATGATGCGTCGCATTATGGATACCGTGACTCTGGTCAAGACAAAAACACCGAGCCCATACACGCTCACGGCCATCGAGACCGACACCCATGACACGAAGACCTTCCGGTTCGAACTGCCCAGCGAGGCGACGCTGGACATGCTGCCCGGCGATTTTCTGTACGTCCATGCGACGATCAACGGGAAAGCCATAAAACGTCCGTATACCCCGTCCTCGCTGCGTGGTACGACCGGCTTCTTCGATCTGACCGTCAAGCGTTATGAAACCGGCAGCGTTTCCAAGTTTCTCCATGACCAGAGAATCGGAGACAGCATACTCATAAGCGGACCGAACCCGGGGGGCCATTGGGTGGACGGCATGGCAAAACGGGTGGGGTTCGTGGCGGGAGGGACCGGCATCACGCCGATGATTTCCATCATTCGCTGGATTCTTGCCAAGAAAGTCGATGCGGAGTTATTCCTGCTCTTCGCCAACAAAACAGAGTCAGACATTATTTTTCAGCGGGAGTGGGAACGACATCTCCGGGACTATCCGAACTTCCATTGCCACCATGTGTTGGAACAACCCCCGTCCGGATGGTCCGGCAGCACAGGCCGAATTACCCCTGACATGATGCGCCAACATCTTCCCGCTCCCGATGCCGACACTCGCATTTTCCTCTGCGGTCCGCCCCCGATGGTCGATTCTCTAGAGGCGGCACTGAAAGAACTCGGTTATCCTGAGAAGTCCGTGATCCTTCCGTGAATGAAGATGCCAGCGGCTGGCTGAACGTTTATCAGGTGCTGGCCAGTCGCTAGGAAATCGGAGCCGGACCGAACTTCCGTTGATCCGTGCGTGGATGTATCACTGACGACGCGTTCTCTAGGCTGAACCCGTTTTCAGGATCGTCGAAGCAGGCTGGTTTCTCCCGACAGGTCCCGCACGACTCGTTCGGCAGCGACAGCCCCGTCACGAATACAGTCGGGAATGCCGACTCCACGATAACCGGCTCCTGTGAGGACAAGTCCGGGATAGCGGCTCAGCGCCGCATCGAGTTGTGCCAATCGGTCGAGGTGACCGAGCGTGTACTGCGGCATCCCCTTCCACCACCGATTCACTTCCGTGTAGCTCGGCTCTGCTCTGATGCCACATACGCCACCGAGTTCCGTACGCACTTTCGCCATCAAGGCATCGTCGTCCAGTTGCAGAATGTCTTCCCGCCCCACTCCTCCGACATAGCAGCGCGCCAACAACTGATCGGCTGGTGCACGATAGGGCCATTTTCGCGAGGTCCAGGTGGCTGCGATCAAATCCCGCCCTTCGATCCGCGGGACGATAAACCCGAATCCAGCGATCGCGTCAGGCACAGCTCGGGCTGGAAACGCCATGGCAATTGTGGCCGTGGACGCATACGGAATCATATCCAGCAACCCGCCGGCGATCGGCGTCAACGGGCGCAACAAATCCGCTGAGACGTAGGCAGGCGTGGCAAGGATCACGCTTTCCGCTGACAGCGCCGAACCATCGTGAAGAATGAGGTCATACATCCAACGGCCCAATTCATGCGATCTCACCCTGAGGGCCTCGACTCGGCAACCTAACCGAAGCTCCACACCTTGCTGCGCCAACCGTTTCGTCAAGGCGGTTACGACGTCTCCCAGTCCATTTTTCAGACTGATGAACATCGTTCGCTGGGGATGGCCCGAAGAAACCGGCGAGGCGTTTTTCTTCGCGTCCATCATGCCGCGAACGACGCTCCCATGCTGTTGTTCCAGTTCGAAAAACCGAGGGAAGGTGGCTCGCAGGCTCATCTGCTCGGCATTTCCGGCGTAGATTCCGGACATGAGCGGCTCCAATACCCGCTCAAACGCTTGTGGGCCGAACCGGCGACGAAGAAAATCTGCCAGCGATTCATCACCTGTGCGCGATCCAGGCGGAACGGCTATCTCCAGCCCCATGCGAATCAACCCTGCCCAAGTGAGCAACCCGCTTCGCAGAAAAGGGCCTAGCTGTTGTGGAACAAATGACAGCAGGCCCTCGGGTAAATCGTGCAGCCGTCCTCCATACAACACAGAGGCCTTCTTGGCCGTCTCATTGGTATTGATGAGCTGATCGGTAAGCCCAAGCTTTGTGCAGAGTTCGACACCGGCCTGCTTTTGGGAGAGGAAGGAGTCCGGTCCGGCTTCCGTCACGATCTCGCCGACCCGGTGCGTGACGATCTTGCCTCCCCACGATGATTCAGACTCGAGGATCGTGCAGCGGATGGGAACGCCGGCCTTCGCAGCCTTCTCTTGCAGTGAAAACGCAGTAGCCAGGCCGGAAATACCGCCGCCCACGATCACGACTGTACGTGGTCGAGTCACGAGTGGATGCAGAGAGAGGATTCGCGTGTTGTCAAGACGTCGTGTAACGTCTCGACGAGCGCGGGCGAGTTGTTCAGCATAGCCATGCGCTCGAGACGCATGCCGTTCTTGATCGCCAACTGTTTCAATTCAACGTCGATATCAAACAGGGTCTCCACATGGTCACAGATGAACCCGATGGGCGCCACCAGTACATGTCGGTGCCCTGACCGGCAGATCGTCTCCAGCATCTCTTCCACGGTGGGCCCCAACCATGGTTCGGAAGATCGCCCCTGACTTTGATAGGCAAAGTAGGTCGGTTGGCTCCCCAGAAGCTGAGTCACGGACTCGACGGTGCCCTTGACCTCCTCGGGATAGGGATCGTTCATTGCCACAATCCGTTCCGGAAGACTATGGGCGGTAAACAATACCGGCACGGTTGCTCGCACATCGGAAGGAAATGCGAGAAGTCCTTTTCGAATGTTGTCGACGACAGCAGCAATCAGTCGAGGATGCCGGTGCCAGCTACCCACATAGGTCACACCGGTACGATCCCCCAACTCCGCTCGAGCTTCTTCCACTTTCTTCCGATACGCTCCGGTGCTCAGCGAGGACTGTTGAGGAGCCATGCACACCCCGATGATCTGTTCCGGCGATTCTTTCAGCAGCTCGGCATAGGTCTCTTTGATGAAGGGATGCCAATGACGTAACCCGACGTACACCCGATAACGACCGTCACCCGAATCGTTCAGTTGTTGCTCTAGTTTCTTTGCAACCTCTTGCGTGATACCCACGGCCGGTGATTTTCCGCCGGTGACGCGGTACCGTTCCCGAATCTCCTCCACCAGCTCGGGAGGTGTCGGCCGTCCCCCTCGAACATCCCGCAAAAACGGTTCAACGTTTTCCAGACAATCCGGCCCGCCCATGGCCATCAGGAGAACAGCGGTATGACGTTGCGGGGTAGGCATGAGTCCCTCGTCAGAGGACAACCATCGACACAGTCCGGCTAGCGTTGACTCAGCTTGTGCACCATGTCGATCGTCGCGGCCACGTGATCGACAGGCGTCGTGGGCAGGATGCCGTGGCCGAGATTGAAGATGTGCCCCGGACGCCCTCCGGCCCGACGCAGAATGTCCTCGACTCGGCGTTCGATTTCATGGAGCGGCGCGAACAGGACCAGCGGGTCCAGGTTGCCTTGCACGGCGCGATCATGCCCGACCATCGTCCAGGCTTCGTCCAAATGAACGCGCCAATCGATTCCGATAACATCGCCCCCCGCTTCGCGCATCTGCCGAAGAATAGCGGTCGTGCCGGTGCCGAAATGAATCATCGGGACGCCTTCCCGCTTGAGTCCCTCAAAAATCTGCTGAACGTGCGGCATCACATACTCGACATAGTCACCCGCCGAGAGACACCCGACCCAGCTATCAAAAAGCTGAATCGCCTGAGCTCCGGCTTTGATCTGTCGACGAAGATAGCCGGTGAGCACCCGCGCAAACTTGTCCATAAGCCGATGCCACGCGGTGGGATCCCCATACATCATTTGCTTGGTGTGCAGATAGTTGCGGGACCCTCCGCCTTCAATCGCATAACTCGCGAGCGTAAATGGGGCACCGGCAAATCCAATCAAGGGCACACGCCCATTGAGGGCACTTCGCGCTTGTCGAATGGCTTCGGCGACATAGTTCAGTTCGTCACCATCGATGACTTTCAATTGGTCTACCGCCGTTCGGTCGCGAACCGGATTGTGGATGACCGGCCCTTCCCCGGCGGCAAACTCAAGGCTCAGTCCCATCGGTTCCAACGGAAGGAGGATATCGGCGAAAATAATGGCCGCATCCAGCGGAAACCGATCAATCGGCTGCAGTGTGACTTGGGCCGCAAGCTCGGGCGTTTTACACATCTCGAGGATCGAATGTTTTGCGCGCAGGGTGCGATACTCGGACATGTAGCGACCGGCCTGACGCATAAACCACACGGGCGTGCAATCGACGGGTTCGCGGCGACACGCTTTGAGAAACCGGTCGTTCATCGTAGCCGCATTCTAGAGACGCGCGAGCAGGCCTGTCAAACCTGGAAGGCACGCTCTTCGGAGCTAGTCAGGAACTACGATAAATAAGTAGACAGGGAATACCATTCCAGTACAATTACCCCTGGCAGGGGCCACGCAAAAAGTCAGGTTTCACTTTCCTGATGTTCTGTGTATAATACCGACCTAACCTGTTCTGCGTGATCCATCAGCTTAATCGGGACCACGGCTCCCTGTTTCCCACCACAGTGACGTTGCCGATCCCCCGACGTAGAGGAGAATTGTATGTCCGACGTGCAAACGCTTCGCCCGACCAAAGCCCAGGATTTTTGGTATTCTTTCCTGCGCTGGTTTGACTCCTGGGCCGGCCTGGAACACACAAAAGTCGACGGGCCTCCAAAGGTAGACTGGGTTCGGAGTGTCCCGTTCATCGCCGTACATCTGATGTGTTTGGGTGTGCTGTGGGTAGGATGGAGTTGGACCGCAGTCGCTGTGGCAATCGGATTCTATTACATCCGCATGTTTGCGATCACCGGCTGGTACCACCGATACTTCTCGCATCGCACGTTCAAGACGTCCCGTACCATCCAGTTCTTATTTGCGTTATTGGGAGGCTCCTGCGCCCAACGTGGTCCCTTGTGGTGGGCCGGCCATCATCGCCATCACCACATCGCCTCCGATACGCCGGATGATGTGCATTCTCCACGCCAAGGAGGATTCCTCTGGTCACACATGGGCTGGGTGATGTCGCAAACTCACTATGCTCCGCGGCTCAAGGGAATTGCCGATTTTGCAAAGTTTCCCGAGTTGCGGTTTCTCGACCGATTTGACGTCCTTGTTCCCACCATCACCGGCTTCGGAATGTTCGGTTTTGGCCAATTGTTGGAAGCCTATGCACCAGGACTCGGAACCAATGGTCCTCAGATGCTGATTTGGGGATTTTTTATTTCGACCGTGGCACTGTTTCACGGAACCTGTACGATCAATTCTCTGTCCCATGTGTATGGTTCGCAACGGTACGAAACCGGCGACGATAGTCGAAATAACTTCTTCCTCGCCCTGATCACGATGGGAGAGGGGTGGCACAACAATCATCATTACTACCCAGCTTCGACCAGGCAGGGTTTTTATTGGTGGGAAATCGACATGACCTACTACTGCCTGAAGGGACTGGAGTGGTTAGGACTCGTCTGGGATATCCGTGGGGTCCCGGGGTATGTGCGCGAAGGAAAAACCAAGCAAGATTCTGATCGCAGCGTGCTCAAAAAGAAGATCGAGGTCGCCATTCAAGAGGCTACCGAGCTTCCAACCTCACAGCCTCAACTCGAACTGACCCCTCCCTAGATCCAATCGGTCTCATCGTCCGACTTTGGCTGATCAGACACCTGCTCAGCCAAGGTTTCCCGAATTCGTCGGCTTTCCCCGTCGACCGACTTTCGTTCCTCATCGGACAACACCCAGGCATCACCGGGACTCAGCTCGAAACGATAATGGTCTTTTCTGAGCGTGAACCATTCGATATAGGGGTGCGGTTCCAGGTTAGGGTGTGGATCGAGCGAAATGAGATTCACCGTTCCAATCTGCGGGTTCGCCATATCGCCGATCACCTGTCCCGCCATCTCATCGTCTTCGAACCGACCGTTGCGGAATCGAATCACCTCTCCGGCAATATCCGTTTTGAAGTTTCCACGTAAATAGAAATCCACCGGACCGATCACGGCAAACACGACCTGCCCGACGACAGTTCCCTCAACCCGGTTGTCCAAGAATCCTTCACGAACCCACCGTCCGTTGCCAAACTTCTGTGCCATACGATTCCTCCCTTCGGAACGATCAGCTGCCGAACGCCCCGATCACCACCGCCAGTAAGATAAGCGCGCTTCCGATCCATCCTTGAACATCCAGTGTCTCTCCAAGAAAGTACCATGAGAGCCATGCTGCATAGGCAGGCTCGGACGCAAACAGTAACGCCACCTGTTGAGCGGGCACCAGTTGCTGGGCCCATATCTGGACGGCAAACGCCAGCGTGGCAAGAACGCCGGTGATGCCAAGACCGATCAGCAAGACAGCCGTTGGCGAAAAGGAACTCGGTGGCGCTCCTTCCCACCACGGAGCGGGAAGAAACAACACCGTCATCGCCACCATTTGCCATACAAGCAACGACGGCGCGTCGACTTGCCGGGTGAAGCGCTCAAGACAAATGATATGCCCCGCGAATGCGAGGGCACATCCCAACGTCATCAGATCCCCCATGTTCATGGAGGTACTGGGCTTCACCAACAACCACAGTCCAACGACGGCGACCCCCGTGGCCAGCACGACTCGTCGGTCGATCCGCATCAGGATCAGCGGGACGAAAATCACATACAGCGCCGTCAGGAAAGCCGAATTGGATGCGCTCGTATACCGGAGCCCAACGGTTTGCAGCAGGTACCCGAGAAAGAGGAAGACAGTGGTGAGTGCGCTCGCCCCCAAGACCGCACGATCGTGATGCAGGCGGCGGCGACTGAACACAAACCAGAGCAGGATGAGTACGGTACCCAGGAAAAATCGGAGCAGTAAGAAAGACAGTGGAGAGATCTGCTCAAGTGCCGCCTTGGTGGCCGGGAATGTGGCTCCCCAAATAACGGTCGTCAGCAGGAGTGCAAGTCGCGGCATGGATTACAACGCGCCGGGTACCGAGCATGGGTTCAGAGCACGGTCGGATAAGACGACTCGCACTGAGCACTCAGGACTCAGCACGTGACTATGGCTATGGCTTGCAGAGCGGGCACAGTCGCTGCCGATTGACTCCCGCCTGCTCCATGGCGCGGAGCGCCCGTTCCTTATCGGGATAATCGAACCATCCCCCTTCCCAAAAATCGCTGGAGGTCACAGTGGATGGAACCTCTGAACAACGGTCTCGGTGAAGCGTCACGCGGTCGATCGCGCGGGCAATATGAACCCAATAGATCATGAGAAATCAGCGAGGGGCCAAATAGGATGAGGAACGGGCATGATCGGCGTACCCATGGGCGCAGCCATTCCCTGTTCCCTCTGTCCCTTACCGACTCAAGGAAGGAGCTGCCACTCATCCTTCTCGATGAAGACCTTCACACCAGTCCCCAACTTTTTCACGTCGTCTTTCTCGAAGAGCCTCATGTAGCGCTCAATTCGATCTTCATCGTCGATCCGTTCTTCTTGCATCATGCCGTTGTGGCCTTTGTATCGTCGAATCAGCACTGACATCGAAACCCTCCTCTGAAGCTGGTAGTTTGACTGAGTAAGTTGTTACAATAAACGGAACGTTGTAAGCCGGTCAAGATCGCTTGCTTGAGGTCAGCTTGTCAAGTGCCGAGCCGTTCCGCACAATATACCTGGAGCCTTAGGCGAAGAAAGGATACCCCCGTGCCACTGTACGAATACCGTTGTGGGCAGTGTGAGAGACAATTCGAAGCCACTCAGTCCGTCCATGCGAGGGTCGAAGATACGGAGTGTCCCCATTGCCATGCGCGACTGGCGACTCGACTTCTCTCTTCTTTCTCCTCCCATGTGATCGGTGATCACAAACCCGGATTTTCTGAGATCAAGGCCAACGCGATGGTTCAGGAACGGATGCAGCGATTCTCTAAATTACCGCCGTTAAATGTGCAGCGCAATGCGCCGCCACCGAACATGTCTTCCGAATCAGACTCCTTTTCGAGCGAGGAGTCCAATCCAGGATCGTAACCATGGATGGACCTCGTCGTACCATCACACTGCGCTGGACCGGTCGTGGCCTCCCCAGGCATCGGAAGGACCTATGACGGGAAGACTGTCGGTAGGCTGGCTGTTGATCGTCCTGATCCTTTGCCTATCCCCTACCGTTACCGTTGCCCAAACTGCCGGAAGCCTTGTCATCGCCGGCAATGGACCGGAGCAAGCCACCATCGAGATGTTGGCGCGCGCGTTTGAGAAAGCGAACCCCCGTGCCTATATTGATATCCTCTGGGATGAGAACTCCAAGCCGTTGCAGTTGGTCAAAACTGGCCGCGCGCAGATGGCCGTGACAGGAGCTGACGACTCCGCTCTGACAGCCACACAGATCGGCTGGGACGGCATCGGCATTTTGGTCCACCTGTCCAACTTCACCAAAGAAGTCACGAAGCAGCAGGCCGCCGACATCTTTTCGGGAAAAATCAAAGAATGGTCTGACCTGGGCGGGCCAGAGACCAAGATCCTTCTGATCGACCGGCCGCATAATCAAAATATCCGCGAGGCGTTCGAGTCTCAACTCGGCATCCCAGGGGAAATTCCTGAAACCGCCACAGTCATCAGTGGCGATGAAACGGTGGTCAAAACCGTCGTCGGAACCCTTCCGCCCCTGTCTGCCGCATCCTATATCTCGTTGAGTACCGGCCTTTCCGTGGTCTCAGACGGCGTCGCCGTCCGGTTACTGCAGGTCGACAAGGTCGAACCCGAGGTACCAACGGTAAAGGATGGGCGGTACAGCCTGCGGCGCCCTCTGCTGCTGCTGACTAAAAAAGAGCCGAACCCCTTGGTTGATGCCTTTACGAAATTTGCATTATCTCCTCCCGGCCAAGCGATCGTTGGAGAAACTTATGTGTCCATGCCGAACAAGTAACTCCGAAAGGAGGTCCCGATGACTCTCCGATTCCTGCCGTCCCTCGTCATGATCTCGTTCCTGACGCTTCCCCTCCCTTCACCCTGCTCATTTGCCGAAGAAGGGTCTGTCGTCGACGGCGCCGGATATACTCTCTTCGACACGGAATCGATCAAGGGACACGACGACGAGAAGGTCGAGAAAGACCCCGTCTGCGATAGCAGCAAAAAACCAAAGATTGTCACCGTTGAACCGGACGAAGCCAAGCCTGGGCAAACGATCACGATTAAAGGCGAACACTTCGGCACGAAAGATTGTTTCCGTGGCGTGGCGTTCAGTGCCGCGGGACCGGCCAAGATCGACTATAAATTTCTGAACGACCGGACCATCGAAGCGACAGTTCCCGATATTCAGCCCGGCATGTCGTTCATCGATGTCGTTGCCGGCGGCGGCAACGCCCGTTCGAAAGCGTTTTTGGTGCAGGCCAAATAGCGGCTCGACATGAGAATGCTTCTTTGTGTATTTTATCGACACACAAGAAGAAGCCGATTCAGCAAAGAGGGTTCATCACATGCACACATTTTTGATCAAACGATGTGTCCCGATCATGGTCCTGATTGCAAGCCTGTCCGCCTCGCTTTCGGCCACGGCCAATCCGCCCACCAAGGAACGACTGCCTCTGATGCTCAGCGGCTCCGACTGTAACAGCAAGGAAGCTGAGATAAACGCCGTCTTGCAGGGCATTTCAGGTGTGACCGGCGTCTACTTCAACCGCGTTCCTGATCATGTGCTTGTGGACATTAGCGTCGGCACCGTGAAGGCAGCGGATGTGGTCAACCGCGTCAACGATGCGGCTACCTCGTGGCAATGCCGAGTCGCACTCATGCAGTCCTGTATTTCCGCCGACATGCCATCGGCATCGGCTGCTCCCCGCCCTCATGAACAATAGTTGATAATTAAGATTTCCCTCTGTTAGCACAGATTTCCCCTCGAATACGCTAATCGATCTGAATTAGCTTTCCTCTGTTTCATGCACGCACCTCCTTCCCGCCTGATGTGCAGATCAGATTCTCGAATATGGTAGAGGTCATTCCACTCAGAACATCACAAAAACAGGAAAAACTACCGATACATTTTCATTTCAGGTACATCTTGTTGTATCAGCCTGGCCGGAACGGTCGTGCAGTGTGCGAGCACCATTTCAGAATTAGCCAGAATGTTGGTTCGAGATCCAGTCACTAAAGATTGGGATTGTACCCCGCAAACACCAAAGACGAATCAACAACGGAACTTGCGCGAGGGATACAATTCACATGCCGCCTTCCCACGCATCGACAAAAATAACAGCACTGATCGGCATCTCGGCGATCGTGCTGCTTGCGGTTGAGATTTTATTAAGAATTGCTCAGTATCCACCCCCGATTCCATCGGGATGGGGATGGGACGGATCACCGAGGAGAGGACTTGCCGCTGCGAATGACTCCGTTCAAAATGAATTGGGGCTGCGCGGAAATCCATTCTCGTATGGCACCGATGATATCGTTGTGCTGCTGGTAGGCGACAGCAATGTGGAAGCCGCAACCAGTGGCCTCGACAAGATGCCGGAGCGGTTGCTGGAACACCACCTCTCCGCGATTCTCCCTTCTCGGACAGTTAAGGTCTTCTCCCTCGCCGCCTCTGGATGGGGACAAGATCAGCAGTTGTTGGCTCTTGAACGGTACTTTCAAACATATCGAGCCGATCTGGTGCTGGTATGGGCACAGCCCGTGAACGATTTTTGGGAAAATACATTTCCCGATCGGAATGAGCATATCAAGCCGACGTTTTGGTTTGACGGACAGTCGCTTCATGGACCTTTTTTCCATGACAGCGTTCATCTGAGCCGCTTCCGAATATGGGATCTCGCCACACGGGCTACGCTGCAATTCAGGCACCGAAGCGTAGCACAACATATCCTCTACGAATGGGTACCGCGCCTTCCATCTGACGCGAGGGAACCGAGTGAATCGCGACCACTTCGTTGCGCGAACCTGCCCGTCATCAATCAACAAGACCTCGCGAAAGACATCTTTTCCCTGTCGGACGAACGACGGGTAGTGGTTCGAACCCAAGAGGACGTTGAACATAGTCGAAGCCACTTTTCGCCATACATCCGACCACGTTCCCCCAAAGACAACTATTTGATCGATATCACCCGTGCGCTCATGGCTAAAATCAAGGCCACGGCCGAGCAACACAAGGCAGCCTTCAGCGTGTTCTATCCGATCAGACCGGACTTTGATGATGCAGGCAAACGGGGAGTGCGGTGTGTTGAAACGCGCGCCGGCAAACTATTCGAAGCGCAGTTGGATATGCCGGATCTCCTCAGAAGCCTGATTACTCACCCCGATTTGATTGAAATCACGTTGCAAGGAAGGGAAGAGCTGTCCGTCAGCTCGACTGACCGCCACTTCAGCAATATAGGAAATGACCAGGCCATGCGACTCTTAGCTCAAGAAGTGCTTCGACGAGGCCTCATTCGGCAGTGATCAGCTGGTGCCACAGCGCCGCTTTCGTACTTTCCACAGAACAATGCCTAGAGTGGATGCTCAGAGACCGATTTTACGGCACCTCTTCAACATCATGAACACACCATAACGCCTGCCACCACTACAATACGTACGTCCGAAGCACATACTGCCTGCCACGTGCACTACTCACACTGTTCACTGACTCACTTCGCGCTCAGTAGCTCGTTCCACAACGCCAGAGCAATCAGCTTTCCAAGAGAAGGCCCGCTTCATTTTGCAACTCCTCCCAAAGGGGGACATCCCCCCCCTCTCCCCTCCTCTGCCCCCGCATTTAGGGGAACGCCAGTTACTAGGTACCCCTGATAGATTCAGCCCACTGATTAGGAGGAACACCACAATGAGTTCTGAAGTTATCGACAACCTGCCAAGACGTGAACTCCCGATCATCGCAATCGACACGCCAGAAAATAATACCCACAATTCGTGCAAGGTCGGAAGTCATGTCGATCAGCAGCCCACGAAACGATACAAATATAGAATGATAGCACTGGCGTCGGTGCATGCGTATATCGCGTTTCATCTCATTTCATGGCATGTGTTCGACTTTCAGATTTGGGGCAAGACCGCAATGATGGGCGTCCCTTCGCTTGCCAAGGGAACCATTAATGCCGCGTCGATTATGGTCGCGCTAATTTTGATTTCCATACTGATCTGGGGGCGTGCCTTTTGTGGTTGGGTCTGTCACATGCGAGGGGCAATTGAATTTGCTGACTGGATTTTGCGCAAGCTAAAAGTACGGCAATACCTCAATCTGCGCGAGAAGAATGTCCTTATCAATACACCTCATCGTTGGCTCTTGAGGATAGGGGCGCTATTTGTACTCCTCTTACCAGTCATCATATTGGTCCTCAAGTCTGGATTTACTCCACAAGTCAACGTCATGTCACCTCCTCCCGTAGCCGATCTGCCCGGTTATGAAGGTAAGGCGTTCGCTCAGAGCGCCCCATTCAACTTTGATATCAAACCTACCTGGAATGATTTCTTGTTGGCATTCGGCTTAGCGGTGTTCATCCAGTTTACGATGAGTATCGTGTTGAATTTGCGGTATGGACAGGGGGCATTTTGTAGAATTCTTTGTCCGTATGCCCCAATGATGGCGCCGCTTATGAACATCTCTCCCATCCAATCTAAAATAACACGCGTTGCGCAATGTACAGGATGCCGCGATTGCAGTAACGCATGTCCGCAAGGAATTGATGTCAGCCGAGAGATTTTCCATTTCAATGGCAAAGTGATCAACCGAGAATGTATCAAGTGCTATGCCTGTATCGATGCCTGCGACGACCATGTCCTGAAAGACACGGCGGCTCCAGGCGTTCCTCAAACCGACAAATTGAAACCGTATGAGAAACGCCCTTGGCAGCAAGAACTGCTTAGAAAAGATGGATATCGAACTAATGCAAGGCACATGCAAGTGTATGAACCGCTCGGACCGGTGACCGATTTCCTGTCGATCTTGGTAGCATTGATAGGCGGGGCTATTACCTCAAAATTCGGCGGGTTCTGGTTTTACCCCGGAGCAATCTTCGCATTTATTCTTTTTAGGCAGTTGTGTGTAGTAGGTGCCAGATGGGTGGAGACTGTGAAATCCCAGCGAGCGAAGTGCGCTTGAGTGGCAATACCGTGTCGCTATGGCAACGTAACGTTTGGATTGTTCACAAGGAGGCATCGATGAGTGAATCACAGGGGATCAATATTCCAAATGGTGTAGGAAGGATTCAAGAACTCATCATGTTTGTACGAGAGAGAAGATCATACTGGTTGGCACCCGTCGTGTTCGTGTTACTTCTGTTGGCCACGCTGATATATTATGTTGAAGGCGCCGCCGTTGCGCCATTTATCTATTCGATATTTTAGTCGATATTTTAGACACGTTTTTAGCCAACCATCGCATAGCAGACCCGCGATTGGGATTCGGTGCCATCCTCCACGGTACTGGATTGCGGCCCGGCCCCTGGCCGAGCACGTGATCCAGTATCCGACTCACGATCTCACCCGACACCCCAAACTCGCCATCAAGTACTGGACCGTGGTGGCTAACCGCTCGACCGGTTCTCACCCTATTCTTCAACGGACAGCATATCAGGATGCGATGTTGCCTTTCACGACCTTGATGAAATGCAACCCCTGCATGCTTGCTCGCCTAGCCTAAGTGACTGGACTTACTCCAAATGATCTCCATGAAACCGACCTGCCGCCTTATCCGTTCTTCTCATGACCAGAAAGTACACAGTGTAGGGCCTCGACTGCCTTCATTTCCATTTTCCGCGAGCCTCTGCCACTGCTTGCACCGATGCATATCGAGGAGTAGCCTATAAGTGGTTACTTCATTCGCAGGGGGAACCCTATGCAACTACCCCTCCTCTTGCGCTTTTTCTCTTCCCTCTCCGACTCCATCGAATACGTCGGTGATCTGATCTCCAATCAGTTCGATTCAACGTCATCATCCAATTCCTATCGGACAAGAATGTTTCACACCTTGAAGCGGCAGCAAGGCAGTGAATCTCGACGTGCAAGCGGCAGCATAAATCTAGTGCAAGCACAATCAGCGCCATAATCTCTAGCAAGGAGATACGCTATGCATTACATCGGCGTCATAAGTGGAGTCGTTGGCGCCCTCGCTCTCACTGCGACGGCGACAGCCGGGTCGTTTGAGGACAAGGCGCAAGTGACGGTGAGTGGGGCCGAATACGTGTTGAACGGCTATGTCGTCAAGGTCGAAGGGGACGCCTACTGGATCAGAAAAGCGTCCGGCGATGTGGTTCGCGTGGCAGTTACAAAGGGAACTCACCTGATCTGCCCAACTCGTCCAGGCAGTAAGGAGGCCAAACTTGAATCCAAGTCCGGTTTCGGTTTTCGGATAGGAGACTGTCCCTTTATCCCGGGAGACACCGTAAAGGTTGAGATCTCGGACCTCGGTAGCGCGAGCCTCATCCGGTTTGATGTGCCCCCAGCATCTGAAACCATGAACCTTGGACTGCCTCAGGGATGGGAAGGCTACATGCCGAACGGAATACTGTCCTTCAAACCGGGGCCACACTACCCTGTATACACCAGAGATGGTCATTCCATCGGTCATCTTGCAGGGTCGCTGACCGACACTATTTCAGGGTATGAGTATGGACTGATCGAGCTAGACGGGAATGGGCAGATGCTGGCCGTGCCTAGAACCGAGATGAGGCAAGAATGGCCAGAGCCCAACAAACCTCGTGTGGCATTGCTGATCAACAAGAATAGGCTCGAGGAAATGCATCCTCCCGCCTATCCGGCTGCTAACCTCATTTCGATCCCTGAACTCCATGACTACTGGGCAAAGGCCGCACCTCCCCAACCTCTCGCCACAAGAGACGTTGACGTGATGATAGATATCAGCGAAAAAACCTTTCAAATCACAAAAGGCGGGACTTCGCGTGGTTTTGCTCTCGTGGCCGGGATGCCGGCGGTCATTCAACTTCGCAACCAGGATCTCGTGGCACATGAATTTGTGTCTACGATGTTCCGAGATGTCCCTTTCCGTATTTCCGGCAATGCCACCGTAGTGAGGACCGCGCGAGCCTCTGGAGTTCGTATCGATCCGGGGCAAACCGTGACCTTTGAATTTACCGCCCCCCTCGCGAAGCTGGATCAATATGGCGACAGAGAAACCAGCTTTGATGTCTTCTGGTGCAATGTTCATGGGAAGGAGCATGGACAACCAATGCGCGGGGAATTGGTGGTCGTAGAGACCAGTGGAATCGGCGGCGGCTGATGCTATGAAGGTCCAGGGCGGCGGACGCCGGATCGCCTGATCGATGCGGGCGATCTGATCTCCTTTAATCTTTTGACATTCTCTTGAGTCTCCCCGGTGGACTTCAACGGTACGTATTTTGTCGCATAATAGAACTGGTCTCTGACTGAGAAGGCGATCAGTTGCTAATATACCAAACACCAGGTTTTCACCACAACGCGCATCCGTGGAGACTATGGTCGCGGCGAACAGTGCTGTCACGATTGTCATTGATAGCGTTCGCGGGCCAGCTAGCACTTGGGACAGTAATAATCGGAACAAGTTCGGCCGAAGAGATGCTGTATGACCCCGATGTGGTCCTCGTGATGAAAGACAAGGCCTTTCAGGTGATCAAAGGGGCACCACTTGGGAACGCTGGCCCAAATCCAGCTTTTTCCCTACCAGTCGGGATGGACCTCGTCATCCTGCTCCGCAATGAGGATAACATTGCGCATGAGTTCGTCTCGCCATTACTCATGAAAGCGGAAGACATCGAAATTTCAGGCCGGGCGACTATCGTATATACGCTCACGGCCTTTGGGGTTCGGGTAGAACCGATGGAGCGCGTCATGCTCCGCTTCAGTGTCCCTGAAGCCGGTTTTGATCGATTTCATTTCTGGTGCAATCTCCATGGAAGGTTATTGAGCGACACCATGCGAGGGGAGATCTTTATCCTGGATGCGAAACAATCATCCAAATAATGAAGGCGAGGTGTAAAACCTATCGGCGGAACCGAGACACTCAAGAGACGACAAAGACAATCGGAAATGGCGGCGGTAACTCGCAGAGAAAGTGCTCGTCCGCGTAAGTGTTACCTCGAAGAGTCATGAAGGAGGATTGCCATGATCAAGAAAAGAGCTGGATGGATCCTTGGCAAACTCTGCGCCATCATGCTCGCCAGTGTCGCAGTGAATGTTGCACAGGCCATGGAAATGGAGGGAATTCAACCGGAACTGGTCGCGGAATACATTCATGCAATCGTTCAGGCCGATCGAAGTATCTATTCCACCCATGTGGTCGAGCGGCTGCAGGATCGCAAGGTCGCAACGGCAACAGAAGATTGGAAAGAACAGGGGGCACTGCCCCTTCCAGCTCAGATGCTGCAGATGGCGGGTCAAGAGGTTCAGGGACTCGGCCTCGGCCTCCGTATCCGGCTGAGCAGCCTAGGACCAATTTACGCCAAGAACGGACCCGCGGATCAATTTGAGCGAGCGGGCCTGGAAGCCGTGACCAAGAATCCCAGGAAGCCTCATACAGGAATCGTGACAGAAGGTGACACGCGTTATTTCAAAGCCATATTTTCCGACAGGGCCGTCTCCATGGCGTGTGTGATGTGCCATAACAGTCACCCATTAAGTGCAAAGCGTGACTATAAGCTGCATGATGTAATGGGAGGCATTATCATCTCGTTTCCGGTTCGATGAGGCCATTTCGCCCCTATAATCCGCACCAGATTAATTATTGCGTGCGCCTGCTTGTGGCTGGCATTTTGGGAAAACCTAAGGGATTTTGTATCGTAATTCTGAACAGTGTCAAGAGACGGGCTATACTCAATCGGACGTGAGAGCCCGATGGGGTCGGGTCCTGAGAAAACCGTGGCTCAGCGAGGCCGGGATTGGGGCATCCAGAGTCCACTATGGCTCCCATGAGCTAGAGAAGGAGGGTGCATTATGATCAGGAAAAGCCTCGTGTTGGGAACCATATCGATACTTATCGCCATGTTCGTATATTGGGGGACATCGTTTGGAGCAAAGGACTGTGGAGGAATTCCTGCCGAGAGAGTGGTCGACATGGTGCATGCCGTGATCGAGTCCCACCGCACCTTTTACACCGTCGATATCGTGGAGCGGTTGCAGGCGAAGGGCGTCGTCGTCGCTTCGGAAAATTGGCGGTCCCAAAGCACACTTCCCCTCCCAGTTCAGTTTCTGCAGGAGTCAGCTCGTTTGGCGGTAAACTCGCCGGCCAAGATTGGATACAAGCTCATTAGCCTCTGGCCCATCAACAAACAGAATGGGCCCAAAACCGAATTCGAGCAAAGGGGCTTGTGGGAAACTTTGCAGCATCCTGAACGTCCCTATACTGAAGTGGTCATGCAGGGGGGAGGCTCGTATCTCCAAGCCATGTATGCCGACAGGGCTGTTTCTCAGGCCTGCATCGGCTGCCACAATGCACATCCGGACAGTCCGAAACAGGACTTCAAGCAGAATGACGTGATGGGCGTAATGATGGTCACAGTCCCGCTTAATCGGTAGTAGTCTAGTTTCATGACCATGACGTTGGAAAGAGATGATGACGGCGCACCGTCAATACGGCAGGGTCTCTCGGAGCCTTCAATGGATGGGATGGCTCCATGACTGACCATGCCAATGCTCGTACGGACGTGCAGTAATGGAAGCGAAGTACCGCGCCATTCCTACGGATCGCAGCAATCGGCCCGAGGGTGTTCACAATGTCCTGCTGTCCGAAGCGGCCCCGTTGCTCCGATCCGTTGCAATGGGAGGAGCAATAAGACCTTCTAAAACGATGAGCCCCTTGGTTAACGGCAAACGGGGGTGAGGAACGCGTGACACGCTCGAAGCACCGAAGGAGCAAGAGAATCGCTTCCTTTGCGCATCCAACCCGCTCACGGGTCAACTGAAAACTAGCAGAAAGGTATCGGGAGTCTCTTTGTGGCCAATTTTTCTGGCTGCTGTTGACTCAAGGGCCGGGCAATCTCTTGCCGCTAGGCGTGATTGCCTTCTCCGTACTCTCCGTCCCATCGATCGTTTCCGCACGGATTGGCGCATTCATTGGAGAACGGCGTACACCCTAACCTGCCATCCGATTCTTCCATTCATCCGTGATAAACTACCGCCGATCCACATTCACAGAGGAATTTGATGGATTTCGTATCACACGGCCTCTGGGGTTCGATTGCGTTCGGTCGGAAGAGTCGATCGAGTTTCGGAGTGGCATTCGCTATCGGCATGGCACCCGATCTGCTTTCGTTCGGTGTCCTGTATGTCGCGGCCACACTCGGCGTGTCGCCGAAGCCTGATTTCAGTCGTGGCACTCCCCTGGAATCCAAGATTCCCCAATACGTCCATCACCTCTACAATTACACCCACAGCTTCGTCGTATTTCTCGCGGTCTTTCTCCTCGTGTGGCTTTTCCTAAAACGACCGGTCTGGGAACTTGGAGCATGGGGACTGCATGTTCTCGCCGACGTCCCCTTGCATTCGTACGCTTTTTTCCCGACTCCGGTATTGTGGCCCTTGTCTAACTGGAAATTCGACGGCTGGCAGTGGATGACGCCGGGTATTCTCATTACCAACTTCGCGCTTTTGTCGCTGCTGTACGCCTGGTTTATCGGGCAACTCTACCGGGCCAGGAAGAAAGAGGAGACGCAACCCAAAGTCGTTACTCGACCGCCTGTTTTTGAAAAGCAACCAGATTAGGAGACCAGATGTCGGTGTGGCAAGTCAGTCATTTGATGGGTATCATGGTTGAGAGAGGAGCGAAGGATTTTCTCTGTTTTCCGGAGTCTTGGTCGATCAGTTTCAACGCATCCAGCTGTGATTCCAACTCCTTAATCCGTTGATTCTTCTCGTGGAGTTGTTTCTCCAATGAGTGCAGCTTGCCCGATTGATCGGCGGTAGACATCCGCTTGTGTTTCACGGGGCTGGTGGAAGCGGTTGCGCACGCGCTCAAGACGATGAATATGGCCACCGCACCGCCCAAGGCACTCCAGCTGTTTCTGGACCGTTGCTTCATACGATGCAACTCCTGCTCAAACACTCTCCCTTTGAGAAAATATGCTTATGTCATGATGCCGGCGAGTCGGCGGAAGATTTCGACCATCAGTTATAGAGGAAGGTCCAGACTCGCAGGGCATCGACCGTCAAGGTCGCACCATAGGTGGGGCCGAAGTCTCGCTCGGAGATGTTTCCCATACTATCGTTCCAGGTTTCGAGCCGCACCGGACCGGCGGAGAACGCGATCGCCCACGCGAACTGCTCCTGGCTCCTCCCTACGGTATTGACAAAAATTCCAGAATCCCACATGAGCGCAAACTCGATTTCCCAGGTCGGGATCGTTTCACCATTTTCGGTAGTCTGATACTGACCAAGAGCCACAGAAGGCTGTACCAGCGCTGCAGTATGCCTAATCGAGTGAAGAACTGCTCCGTTGTCCTGATAGCTGATCCGTCCTAGTACAGAGACCCTGACACTCACATCCCCCCAGCATTCATGATGATAGATGGTCGGGGTGATCGGCATCCGTCTGATGCCGGCTCGAAGAAACCCCTGTTGATAAATTGTGCCGACAGAAAACCCGCCGCCCACAAACATGATCTTTGGACGAAACAGAGGGAACCATCTGGTCAGAGAGCCATCAATCATCACATCAGTCTCCCGGCGAGGGTCCACCGTCGGAACTGTCGGAAGTTGACGAAGTTGATGCACAACTTTGTTCTGAAAGAACTGGGAGGGTTCATCACCCGTGGGGCTGATCCCAGCCGTGAGATTGGTGCTCCACGCCTCCCACTTCTCACCCCAATGTTGAGTCCAACTCATCGTGATGAGATTGAAGCCAAGCGTATTCAATACGGTGGAGTCGTACTTGTTCCCTAAGCCATCCGTCGGGGTGAACCGGTTGAGGGTCAGCCCTCCCGTAACTGTGGAATACTGATCGGGAAAGGCCATCGCCCCCCAATGGACGGATGGAGCGGGACTTTCACTCCATGCGGGAGGCGAGATCAGCCCACTAAGAGAGAAGACACTGACGATCAGCATGAATCCTCTTCGCCCGCCCCAATACTTCCCGACTATGGGAAAAACCTCGGTCATTGGAGAAGCCCCCTTTCGCAGGAGGATGCTTCCGGTCATTACTCATTTGCCGAGCGGACAGTTGCTTGACGTCACAACGAGAAACTGTGGCATTCTACATAAGAGAGTCAGGGGTGGCGACCCCATTGTCCGACAGCTGACTGACGACAACAACCTTACGATCTGACGAGCAGTTCCGACTGCCCTGCAGTGCTTCTCCCTCGACAGACCTCCAGATCCTATGCTAGCTTACGCGCTCGTTTTTCTCGATTCATGCCGTTCCACATGAGACCTTACAGGCTCAGGACATGTTCAAGAAAATCTTAGTCGCCAATCGCGGCGAAATTGCCATGCGGATCATCCGCGCCTGCCGCGAATTGAATATCGCCACCGCCGCGATCTATTCCGAAGCGGATTCGACCGGAATCTACGTGAAGAAAGCGGATGAGTCCTACCTCGTAGGACCGGGTCCGGTGAAGGGATTCCTCGACAGTAAACAGATCGTGGACCTGGCTAAACGGATCGGTGCCGATGCCATCCATCCAGGATACGGATTTCTCTCTGAAAACGCGGAGTTCGCTGAACTCTGTCAAGCTTCTGGCATTACGTTCATCGGCCCTTCCACCCATGCCATTACCCTGATGGGCAGCAAGGTCAAAGCGCGAGAACTGGCTCAACAGATCGGGGTCCCCACCGTACCCGGCACCAAGGGCGATCTCACCGACGTCAAAGAGGCGCTGGCCTTTGCACAGAAGACCGGCTACCCGATCATGATCAAGGCGAGCGCCGGAGGAGGAGGCCGCGGACTTCGCGTGGTCCGGTCCGATGAGGAACTCCTCGAAAACATGGAGGTCGCTTCGCGTGAAGCCCAGGCGTCGTTCGGCGACGGACGGGTGTTCCTTGAAAAGTGCATCGAGCGCCCCCACCATATTGAATTTCAAATATTGGGCGATCGTCACGGCAATATTATTCACTTAAATGAACGGGATTGCTCAATCCAGAGACGTCACCAAAAGTTGATTGAAATCGCCCCATCGTTGATTCTGACTCCGACGTTGCGAGAGGAGATGGGCAAGGCCGCCGTGACCATCGCTCGAGCGGTGAATTATGACAACGCAGGGACGGTCGAGTTTCTGCTCGATCAGGAAGGACGGTTTTACTTCATCGAGATGAACCCGCGTCTTCAAGTCGAACATACGGTGACGGAACAGATCACCGCGATCGATATCGTGCGGCATCAGATTTCCATCGCCGCCGGAGCGCCGCTCGACATCCAGCAAAAGGACGTAATACTTCAAGGGCACGCGATCCAATGCCGGATCAACGCTGAAGATCCCAAGAACAATTTCCTCCCCTGCACCGGCACGGTGACAGCCTACCTTTCACCGGGAGGCATCGGTGTCCGTATCGACGGTGCGGTCTATAAGGATTACACCGTGCCGCCCTACTATGATGCCCTGCTGGCTAAGTTGACGGTCCGGGGCCGGACCTGGGAAGAGGCCGTGAGCCGGATGAGACGGTCTCTCGAAGAATACGTGCTCCGTGGGGTCAAAACGACGATCCCTTTCATGGAAGCGATCATGCAGGAACCGGATTTTATTGCGGGGCGTTTTGACACGTCCTACCTGGATACTCACCCTGCGTTGTACTCGTACCACGAATTTGAGCAGCCGGAAGATTTGGTGTTAGCGCTGTCTGCCGCAATCGCCGCCTACGAAGGATTGTAACCGGACGTAACCGCTTACTGATTCCGAAAGAAATGCCCTAGACGTTATGGCAAAAAGACGACCAACAACAAAAACACCGCAGAAAAAATCCCGACCATCTGCTCCGAGGGTCAAAACTTCCAAACGTGCCAAGCCACACCCCGGCGAGTTTACGATTCACCCCGCGGTCGGCAGACCGGTCCTGATCACCGACGTCGCGCTGCGAGACGGACATCAATCGTTGCTGGCCACACGTATGCGTACGGAGGACATGCTGCCCATCGCACAAAAACTCGACGCTGTCGGGTATTGGTCGCTGGAAGTATGGGGTGGTGCCACCTTCGACACCTGTCTGCGCTTTTTAAAGGAAGATCCCTGGGAACGACTCCGAGCGCTCCGGGCTGCCATGCCCAACACCAAACTCCAAATGTTGGTGCGAGGGCAAAACCTCGTCGGCTATCGCCATTACGCCGACGACGTGGTGGAACGATTCATCGAGCGTTCGGCCACTAACGGCATCGATGTCTTCCGTATTTTCGATGCACTCAACGACGTGCGGAATGTCGATCGGGCCGTGAGTGAAGTGAAGGCCTGCGGGAAACATGCCGAGGCCACCATCTGCTATACCGTTAGCCCGGTTCATAACATTGATCGGTTCGTGGATCTCGCAAAGAAATTCGAAGACCTTGGGACAGATACCATTTGTATCAAGGATATGGCCGGCCTCCTGGCGCCGCTTGAGGCCTATCATCTGGTGCGTCGGCTGAAAGCTGCCGTCAAGGTTCCGCTCCATCTCCATTCGCATTACACCTCCGGGATGGCCTCCATGGCTTCCTTGATGGCGATCCTCGGAGGCCTGGACATGCTCGATACCGCCATTTCGCCGCTGGCAGGGGGAACCTCCCACCCGGCAACGGAGACGTTGGTCGCGGCACTCCAGAATACGCCCTACGACACCGGGCTGGAACTGGCATCCTTCCAGCCGATTACCGAACACTTTCGCTCCGTTCGCCGGAAATACCGTCAGTTCGAAAGCGACTTCACCGGTGTCGATGCCGAAATTCTCACCTCGCAGATTCCAGGCGGCATGCTGTCGAACCTGGCGGCTCAGTTGACGGAACAGAATGCCTTGGACCGGATGAAAGAGGTGCTCGACGAGGTTCCGCGCGTGCGGAAAGAAATGGGCTATCCCCCGCTTGTCACCCCGACCAGTCAAATTGTCGGAACCCAGGCGACACTGAACGTCCTGACCGGAGAGCGTTACAAAGTCATCACGACGGAGACCAAGAACTATTTCCTGGGCTTATACGGGCGCGCTCCGGGTCACGTCGACCTCGATGTGATGGCACGCGCCACCGGCGATGAAACCCCGATCAAGACCAGACCGGCCGATCGACTTGAGCCCGAATTGGAGGCCGTCAAGAACGATCTTCCCGATTCAGCCCGGAGCATTGAGGACCAGCTGTCGTTTGTGCTGTTTCCCACCATCGCGCGCGACTTTTTCGAGGCCCGTGAGAAGGGCGATTTAACCCCGGAACCACTCGAATTGGGTTCGGCAAAAGGTCCCGCGACTGCTCATGAACTGCACCTGGCTCCCGTCGAGTTTAATGTGACGGTACATGGCGAAACGTATCATGTAAAGGTGTCGGGTTCGGGCCGAAAGGTCGATGGCCGCAAGCCCTACTACATCCGCGTCAACGACAAGCTCGAGGAAGTCTCGCTCGAAACCATCCATGAAGTCTTGGCCGGTGTGCCGGAGTCCCAGGAATCCGATTCGGGAGGAAAACCGAAACGTCCCAGGCCGTCTAAACCGGGTGATGTGGCTCCACCCATGCCCGGCCGCGTGGTGAAAGTCTTGGTCGCAGTAGACGATCATGTGAAGGCTGGCGATCCCCTGTTGATCATCGAAGCCATGAAGATGGAAAGCCGGGTACCGGCACCGATCGATGGAAGAATTACTGCAATCCTGGCCGCCGAGGGTGACAATGTGAAGACAGATGAAACAGTCATTCAACTGGAGTAGGTCCATCACCGACACGGTCCCCTGCCCATACAGCCCCCGGCATCTTGCGCCGCTCATTCTGTGCCTCGTATCGTACCTCATGACTGCCTGCACCCCGTCCTCACAGATTCCACCGTATTTTGAAGCCTTTGAACGCATACCGATCAAGACCGTTCTCGTCCAGGGGCAACGGATCGCATATCTCGATGTCGGCACGGGCCCGCCGGTCATCCTGATCCACGGCTTCGGCGGGTCCATATGGCAATGGGAATTTCAACAGCACACCTTATCCCGGCATGTCCGTGTCCTGACGCTCGATTTGCCCGGTTCCGGGTTGTCCGATAAACCTGCGATCGAGTACTTGCCTGTTCAGATGTTGGATTTCTGCGTCGGATTCATGGATGCCCTGGAGATTCCGAAAGCCACACTGGTCGGCAATTCCATGGGCGCCGGCTTGGCCATTGGAATGGCGCTCACCCATCCAACCCGTGTCGACAAACTCGTGCTCATCGACGGTTTGCCTTCTCGTATCATGAACAAGCTCACCAGCCCATCGTTCAGACAGGCCCTGGAAACTCGCGCCCCGTCCTGGCTGATCTCGTTCGGCAACTGGTTGTTCGGAGGGATCGTGACGGACTCCGTCCTGAAAGAAATCGTCCATGACCACAGCCTGCTCACGCCCGCCGTCATCGAACGTTCCACTCGTAACCGCCGGAGACCTGGAATCATCAAACCCATTCTGGCCCTGAGAAACGCTCTCCCCTCATGGGAAACCGAATTCGCCACACGTCTTGGTTCCATCACACACCCCACTATGATCATCTGGGGAGAATACGATCGGGTGTTTCCCATTACCGTGGGGGAAGAACTTCACCACGCGATCGCCGGATCCCAGTTCGTCAGAATCCCCAATGCCGGCCACATGCCCCAGTGGGAACAGCCGGATCTGGTCAACCAATCCCTAATCGCGTATATTCAACCGTAGCCCCCGTTCGATGGTCGAAGTGTACACTGTAATCCCACATGTCCCCAGAAAGGACCTTGCAATGCAGTTACGATATGGGTTCATCGGCGCAGCACTGTGCCTTTCGCTTGGCTTCGTTGGATGTCAGACGACCGGAGGATCGGCCGGCGGTCCCTTCTTTTATAAGAATATCGCGGTCGCGGACGGGAGCGCGGTCGCAGGGGAGGGCAACAATGTCTTGTTCAAAGGCAACCCACTTCCGCTGGCCGGGAACGGCATAAAAGTCGGCGACACACTGCGCGACGTGAAGGTGGTGCAGCGCGACTTATCGCTCGTGAACATCGTACAGACCAAAGGCGCCGGAAAGGTCCGGATCATCAGCGTGGTTCCGTCACTTGATACCCCCGTGTGTGAACAACAGACTCATCTCCTGAGCGAGCGAAACAAAGGCCTCGATAAAATGGTGGAACTCATTACCGTCAGCGTCGACACGCCCTTTGCTCAGAAACGATTTGCGGAGGACGCGAACATCGCCAACGTGACTTTTCTGTCCGACTACCGGGGAGGCGAGTTCGGCAAAGCCCATGGCCTCTTCTTGGAAGGTCCGCATGTTCTGACAAGAGCGGTTATCGTCGTCGACAAGACGAACACCATTCGCTATCTTCAAATCACTCCTGAACTCTCCCAACTGCCGGACATGGAAGAAGCCTTCCAGTTCGCTCGGCGATTGGTCACGGAGAGCTAAGGGGACGTTACGTGGAGCTGAGACGACGGATGAGCCATAGTTGCCCGGTTCGCTCAATCGGCCCCTCAGTTGTCCGAAGGCTCTGATGGCTCATTACGACTTGCTCGTCATCGGCACCGGGCCGGCCGGCCAAAAGGCTGCGGTACAGGCAGCCAAGCTCGGCAAAAAGGTCGCCATCATCGAGCGAAAGACGGTCGTCGGTGGTGTCTGCATCAACACCGGCACGATCCCAAGTAAATCACTCCGCGAAGCGGTCCTCTATCTCTCCGGATTCCGGCAGCGTAACCTCTACGGCCACACCTATCGCTTGAAAAAAACGATTACAATCGAAGACCTCGCGTTTCGAGCCAATCACGTCATTAAGCACGAGATCCAGATCGTGCAGAATCAGATGGCACGAAATCGGGTCGATATGTTTTTTGGTTCAGCCAGCTTTGTCGATCCACATTGCCTGCGCATACCCACGAACCGCGGTGTGCTTGAATTGACGGCGGACTTCATCGTCATTGCAGTAGGGACGGAACCGGCCAGGCCATCGAACATTCCGTTTGACGGCAAAACCATCATCGATACGGATGGGCTCCTGACTCTCAAGCGCATTCCCGACTCTATCGTCATCGTCGGAGGAGGGGTGATCGGAACGGAATATGCTTCGATGCTCGCGGCCCTGGGCGTCCCGGTCACCCTTATCGATAAGCGCCCGCGGCTGTTGGAGTTCGTCGACGCAGAGATCATTGAGACGCTCCAACAACAGATGAAAGAGATCGGAGTGACGCTGTATCACGATGAAGAAGCCATGGCGATCAAGAAGGAACGGGATCATTCCGTCCATGTCGCCTTGCATCACCACCAACCGATTCACACCTCGACGCTACTGTATGCGATCGGACGTGTAGGAGCGACACAGTCACTCAATCTTGACGCGATAGGAATAAAACCGGACGACCGTGGACGTCTGCCCGTCAATGAGCACTTCCAAACGGCAATTCCCCACGTCTATGCGGCCGGCGATGTCATCGGCTTTCCTGCCTTGGCCTCGACGTCCATGCAGCAAGGCCGGCATGCCGCCTGTCATGCGTTCGGCCATCCGGATCGGATCGACATCTCCCTGCTCCCCTACGGCATCTATGCCATACCTGAAATTTCCATGGTGGGACTAAATGAAGAGGAGCTCAAGCGCACGGAAGTTCCGTACGGAATCGGCATTGCCCGCTACAAAGAGATCGCACGGGGACAGCTCATCGGCGACGAAACCGGCATGTTGAAGCTGCTGTTTCATCGGCATACTCGACATCTGCTCGGCGTCCATGCCATCGGCGAAGGAGCAACCGAACTGATTCACATCGGGCAGGCCGTCATGGCCTTTCACGGCAAGATCGATTATTTTATCGACACGGTCTTCAACTACCCGACGTTGGCGGAATGTTACAAAGTAGCCGCGCTGGACGGCATGAATCGGTTGCCAAGACCGTGGATCCCATATCTGTGAAACCGAAACATATCCGAATACTTCGATGGTATTGAGCCATACCATACTCCACCAGCTGAGAGAGGGCCGCCAGAAAGGAAGGGATGCATGTCATTCTCAAATCACCTGCGAAAGCTTGCCAATTCAATCTGGAATGCCCAATTGAGTCATCCCTTCGTCGTCGCACTGGGCAACGGGACGCTGCCGGAGCAGAAATTCCAGTATTACATTCTGCAAGACGCCAGGTTCCTGGGTGATCTGGCGCGCGTCTTTTCTGCCGCCGCACAGAAGGCACCGGATTTCGAGTCTGGATTGCGGTTCAACAAGTTGGCGGAAGAGACCATCGTCGTGGAACGGAGCCTGCATGAGAGTTACGGAAAGAAATGGGCGCTGACGGCGAAACAGATGACGTCCGTGCCGATGGCACCGACAAACCACGCCTACACCAGACACATGTTGGCCGTGGCCGCCGCGGGAACCGCAGCAGAGATTACCGTCGTTGCCCTGCCTTGCGCATGGGTCTATTGTGTGGTTGGACAGCATCTATTAAGAAAAGGGCCCCCGGTCAAGAATCATCCCTACCGTGACTGGCTCATGCTCTACGCCTCGCCGGAGTTTGCCGAAGTACAACTGTGGATGCGGAAGAAAGTCGATCAGTGGGCCAAGACCGCCGGCAAAGAAGAGCTTCGACGGATGGAGGAATCGTTCATCATCAGCTCGCGATATGAATGGATGTTCTGGGACATGGCGTGGAACGAAGAGCAGTGGCCGGTGTAGAGAAAACGCGTGACCCGTCGATAGAGTAGAGAGGAAGCTGGAGAAACTACGTGCGGTAAGTGCTCTGATTAGCAGGAACAGTCAGACAACGATGCCCTGATTCTTTCTAGCATGAACGAACTTCTCGTATCAGCAAAGAGCACCAAGAGCCAGATTTTGACTCGCCTAGCCGCCGCATGTGAATGGGCAGGAATCTCACAAGGTCGAGCCGCGAATTACGGCGCTCTGTTCTCGGAGCAATTCACAATTGAACTGAAGACTCGTGAGCATATTTTTGCTTACAACGAGCTCTCAGATCTTTCAGAGATATACGAGCTATGGTGCAATGAAGCAGACCCGTTTATCGGGATAAAAGATGTCATCCGTCAGAAATCATTCCGGCAACACTCATGAGTCAAGCTCCCGAATCAAGCATGAGAATTGGCCATCGCCTTCCGCCACACCTTCTCAATCGGGCGCTCGCTGTAAGTTTTTCCTGGCTTTGGCCAACGCCAGTGCCATCGCGCCGATCGGCTGAGGCATGCGTGCAGCTTGATCGGATGTCGACGGCCCACGCCCACGCAAGTCGCGTCCTGACGCATTTCCAGCCTGTATCGGCACAGATGGGCGGATCGCCGTCTCCTCGAGGCGCATGGTCAGCGAAATACGCTGGCGCTTCAGATCGACGTCAAGCACCTTCACCCTGACGACCTGACCGGGCTTGACCACTTCATGCGGGTCTCTGACAAACTTGTTTGCCAACGCCGACACGTGCACGAGCCCATCCTGATGGACACCGATATCGACGAAGGCACCGAATGCGGCCACATTCGTGACCACTCCTTCCAACACCATTCCTGGTTGTACATCACTCAGGGATTCAACTCCCTCTCGGAAAGTGGCCGTCTTGAATTCTGGACGCGGGTCGCGCCCTGGTTTTTCCAGCTCGATGAGGATATCCCGTACGGTCGGCACCCCGAACTTCTCGTCGGTAAAGTCGCTCGGCGACAACTCTTTTAGGATGCCCGACCGGCGCATCACATCGGCAATTCCAGTTCCGAGGCGTGTCAGAATACGTTCAACCACCGGATAGGCCTCCGGGTGAACGGCAGAGCGATCTAAGGGATTGTCTCCATCGGGAATGCGCAGAAATCCTGCCGCCTGCTCGAAAGTTTTCTCACCAAGACGCGGCACGTTACGGATCGCCGTTCGATTCGGAAAGGGCCCGTTCAGATCCCGATAGTCCACGATATTCCTGGCCAGCGCCTTGTTCAGACCCGACACCCGTTCCAACAGCGGCGCCGATGCCGTATTGACGTTCACACCGACTGCATTCACGCAATCCTCAACCGTGGCATCGAGCGCCCGCGCCAACGTCCGCTGATCGACGTCGTGCTGGTATTGGCCAACCCCGATCGCCTTCGGCTCAATCTTCACCAGTTCGGCCAACGGATCCTGTACACGCCGGGCAATGGAGACTGCGCCCCGCACACTGACATCCAATTCGGGAAATTCCGCCGCGGCGAACGCCGACGCGGAATAAACCGACGCTCCCGCTTCACTGACCACAATTTTTGCAACTTTCCGTTCAGGTTGCTGGACAGCGATCAGCTTGATCACCTCAACTGCCAGCTTATCCGTCTCCCGACTTGCCGTCCCGTTGCCGATTGAAATCAACTCCACACCATGTTGAATGACAAGACGTACGAGCGTCTCCAGTGCTCCTTGCCAGTCCTTGCGAGGCTGATGCGGATAGATCGTGGCCGTTTCCAGCAATTTTCCCGTCGTATCCACCACTGCCACTTTGCAGCCTGTGCGAATGCCTGGATCCAGGCCGAGAACGGCTTTTGGACCGGCCGGTGCCGCCAATAACAGCTCCTGGAGGTTTCTGGAAAAAATCTTGATCGCCTCGGCTTCCGCCGCTTCACGTACCTGCACCAGTAGTTCAACACTGAGCTGCAAATGAATTTTCACACGCCAGGCCCAGTCACAGACATCAGCCAGCCACTTATCGGCGGATCGGCCGCGCTCTTCAATACCCGCGTGAGCCGCAATCATCGAAACGCAGGGATGCGGCACGATGCCGTCAAGCGCCTTCCCTAAGCCCAATTCCAGCTTCAATACGCCGAGGGCACGTCCTCGGAACAACGCGAGCGCCCGATGCGATGGGATGGTCTTGATCGACTCGGTATACGCATAGTAATCGCGGAACTTCTGGTCTTCGGCCATCTCCTTGTCCTTCAGCACAGCCGAGGTCAAGATTCCATGTTCCCACAGACGCGTACGCAACGCGGCCAACAAGTCGGCCGTTTCGGCAAACCGCTCGGTCAGAATGTCCCGCGCTCCTTCCAGCGCCGCTTTGGTATCCGGTACATTGATAGCCTCCACCCCTTCAGCGGCAGGGACAACACGGATGTATTGGAGCGCCTCTTGCTCTGGAATCAGCGCCGGATCAGCCAATAAGACGTCCGCCAACGCCTCCAGCCCTGCTTCGCGCGCAATCTGAGCGCGCGTGCGGCGCTTGGGTTTAAAGGGCAGATAGAGATCCTCTATCGCTTGCTTCGTCGTCGCCGCCTCTATGCGTGCTCGCAACGCGTCCGTCAGCTTCCCCTGTTCTTCGATCGACGACAGAATCGCAGCGCGCCGCACCTCCAACTCACGCAGATAGAGCAGGCGCTCTTCCAGCGTGCGCAGCTGCGTATCGTTCAGATTGCCGGTTGCCTCTTTGCGGTAGCGCGCGAGGAATGGAACTGTCGCGCCTTCGTCAAGCAGCGCCACTGCCGCTGCGACCTGATGAGTCCCAACGCCGAGCTCCTTGGCGATGAGCGGAATGATCTTGAGCTGAACGACGTCCAATGAGGTCTGTTGTGCGATAGCGGTCATCTGTATCGGGAGCCAATCTTTCCGAACGCGTGAGAGATCCACGTTCTCTTAAAATATGATGAAGCCAAGGATTTCGTTGATCGCTTGTATCGGGTTTACGTGATACGTCAGAAAGGATCAGTGTGCAAGTGTCCCAAAAGCTGCAAACAATCGCCCTGCAAGGTAATACGTGCCCTGAGTGTCGCCCGACTGTTTGCGTCGCATGAAGTCGTTCAGAACTCGTCCGTCGGGAGCTTTGTGTGTGTCAGGCTGATGGAGGTTCATCCGGTAACGTTCAATTCCTCCTGACATCCAACTCACGAAGATCACGGTCCCATCGTGTTCCACCTGCTCGACGACGCCGACATGCGTGAGCGGATCGTTTGGCAAGCCGTCCCGATTGAAATCCCACGTATTGTGGAAGAAGACCAGGTCTCCCGGATGGACGGCCGGTCCGTAGTGAATCCGTCCATGTTGCATGACATGGGTGTAGATACGGCCGACACCATTGCCTCCGTCCAGTTCGCCCAACCCGCCGTATAAATCAACCCGCTGTGACGCGTACACGCCTCGGACGAAACCGGAACAGTCCGCGGCATAGTGCCGGCCACCCACTTCGATGCGCGACCGTCCAAGGAATCTGACGGCCGTCTGCGCCAGCGCCAGCTGCCTCGGAACTCCCTTGGCCATAGAGCAGCAATGCCCGCTACGTGTTCCCGTGGTCGGCATCACGTCGTCCTGCACCGGCTGGCGCCCCGCTATGGCACACCCATACACCCACCCTGCAGCTAGCATGGCCAGAAGTCCGATCGTGAGGGAGTGACCCTGCTCGGCTGACTTCATCCTGCCTCAGTATACCGTCAAGCCGCTGCAAAGCTATACCGAAATACCCCCCATCTACCCTCCCGCACTGCCTACCGGCCCACCGGGTTCGGTCATGCGCCAGGGACTGAGAAGTTCGGCCAACCGCTTGTCGGATACGACCTTCTGTTCTTTCGCGACCTGCCTCACCGTCTTGCCGGACTTATAGGCTTCTTTGGCCAGTTTTGCCGCCGCTTCATAGCCGATCTCCGGCGCCAGGGCCGTACACATTGCCAAGCTTTCTTCAATGAGGCTCTTACATCGTTCCTCATTCGCCTGAATGCCTTCGATACACTTCGCCGCAAAGTTGGTGGAGGCCGTCGCCAGAAGTTCGATGGACTGGAGCAGATTATAGGCCATGACGGGCAACATCACGATGAGCTCGAAATTCGCCGCCTGGCCGCCGACGGTCACCGTCACATCGTTCCCGATCACCTGCGCACAGACCATCGTGACGGACTCGGCGATAACTGGATTAACCTTCCCCGGCATGATCGAGGACCCGGGCTGCGTCTCGGGCAAATTGATCTCACCAAGACCGCACCGTGGCCCCGACCCAAGCCAGCGGATGTCGTTGGCAATTTTCATCAGGCTCACAGCCAGAATCCTCAATTGCCCGCTCGCTTCCACCAGTGAGTCCTGTGCCGACTGTGCTTCGAAGTGATTCTTCGCCTCCTTGAACGAACAACCGGTCTCCTTCGAGATGATAGCCGTCACTCTGGCGGAAAATTTCGGATGGCAGTTCAGGCCGGTACCGACGGCGGTGCCACCCAAGGCCACCTCGCTTAAGGCTTCTTGCGCCTGTTTAATCCTTTGGATACCAAGCTCGATCTGCCGGGCATAGCCGCCGAACTCCTGGCCGAGACGAACCGGGGTCGCATCCTGCAAATGCGTGCGTCCGATTTTCACGATCGTGTCGAACTCTTTGGACTTGCCCTTCAACGCCTTCTGCAATCGAGTCAGCGCCGGCAGGAGTTGACGTTGCATCAATTCCGACGCGGCAATGTGAATAGCCGTTGGGATGACGTCATTGCTCGATTGGCCAAGATTCACATGGTCGTTGGGATGGACAAGCTTGCTGCCACGCACCCCGCCAAGCAGTTCGGTCGCACGATTGGAAATCACTTCGTTCGTGTTCATATTGGTGGAGGTCCCGGACCCTGTCTGAAAAATATCCACGGGAAACTCGGCGTCCAGCTTTCCATCGACCACTTCAGTTGCCGCTTGCCGAATGGCCTCCGCTGCATTTTTCTCCAGCAGACCAAGGGAGTGGTTGACGGCCGCCGCAGCCCGCTTGATCATCCCCATCGCCCGAATGACCGCCCGCGGCATCCGGAGCGCGCTAATCGGGAAATTCTCAATGGCGCGAGCTGTCTGCACTCCATAGTAGGCCTCGGCGGGAACAGCCAGTTCCCCCATTGTGTCTCGCTCGATTCGAGTCGGCGCTGACGGTTTATTCTGATTCGTTTTCATTCGCAGGGCTCCATGTGTAAGAGGTTCATGACTTGCGGGCGCCATGATAAACTCACCCCGCCGACTTTCACAAGGGCGTGACGGCATGACTCCTCTTCATCTCATCGTCGAAGCCGATGCAGACTCCGAAGGCGAAGGAACACCTCGCGCGCGCTCCTCCGACGGAGTTCGCCTCTCCATAGGAGAAATCCTTGACCGCGGATACACGGAACCGCACAGCTGCGTTTACGTCCGCGCCAGCAACCACTGACTCTATGTTTTGCGGTATCACCTCGGTGAAGGGGACCGAGCCGTGGTGATGCAGGAGCGCGCCAGCGGGAAGCAACAACCTGTTTGATACGGTGCGCCCTGACGCTACCGGTAAATCAACTGATCGTCTCCACTTGCCACGGATAGAAGGACAGGGTGAGATTTCCCTCTCATGTCATCAAATGCGAGTGACTTCTCTTTCGACTTCTTTTGCGGCATTTGCCTCTGGTTTGAATACATATGCCGTTTCGCGTTTGGCCATTTTAAACAGATGTGTGATGTCTATTCCCATCCCTGCCAATGCCAGACACCACCCACCGACTATCATCCACCAGATCAACGAAAATAATGTCGAAGGTTGATCGAAGCTAAAGACTGCCACTATTCCTAGCAGCACCAGCGCGAATCCCACTGTCATAAACGAATAGGTGAGAGTTTTCATCTTCGCCTCATCAAACATGGTAAGTGCCTGAACAAATTCGACAACTAGGCGGAGGGGCTACACGCCTTCTTATTTGCGCATGACAGCTAGCACGACCTCCTCAGCTATGGATCAGATTCGGCTCTTCCTTGCCGGATGTGGCGCTACTGACTGGGGGGACTTTACTCGGTTTCTTCAAATACGCAATCCCGCAAGATGACCCTAACTAGTAGATCCAATTGGGCCATCGTGGTTCCCCGGAGAAACCGTTTGATGAGCGTTTGCATGGACCGGAACTTGACGGCCGGGCGGCCTCACATGAAAAGGCCCGCCTGGTCAGGCGGGCCTTGGTTCAAGGAAACTGCTGCGCGGCAACTTATGCCACTTTGACTTCGATGGCTCTCGGTTTGGCCTTCTCCGACTTTGGCAGATGGAGGTGGAGTACTCCATCCCTGAACTCAGCCTTGACCTTATCCTCTTCGATCACGTCGGGCAGGGAAAAGGTCCGGACGAAACTGCCATAGGACCGCTCGACCCGATGAAATTTCTTTCCTTTCTCTTCCTTCTCATGTTTCCGCTCACCTCGAATCGTGAGAAGACCGTCTTCCAACGTGACCTTGACGTCCTCCTTCTTCACATCAGGAATTTCAGCCTTTATCTGATACTCTCCTTCGGTCTCACTGATATCCACCGACGGTGTCCAATCAGCCACGATCATGGTCTCTTTCCCATTGGTTCGGGATGCAGCCGGATGCGCGAACATGCGATTCAGCCGATCGGAAACCTCTTCCAACTCTCGAAACGGATCCCAGCGTACGAGTGTCATAGTATCCTCCTTCTGACCTTCATGATTTCACTGTCAGGTAGATCGTTGCTGACACGGCGCCGATTCAACTACATGGAAGGTAGATAAATCGATCAGTGGGGAAGTCAAGGGCCTGGACAGCCATGTAAATACGGGGATTATCGATGCTTGATAGGCACGTATGGCCTGTTATGCTCGCCGGAATAGATTTGATCGGGCCTGAACAGTTTATTTTCTCGCAACTGTTCCAGCCAATGCGCAAGCCATCCCGACACGCGCGCCATCGCAAAGAGCGGAGTAAAGAGATCTATGTCGATACCCATCTTGTCGTAAATGATGCCGGAGTAAAAATCGACGTTGGGATAGATGCCCTTATTACTCAGCAATTCACCAGCTCCCGCTTCCACCTCCAATGCGATTTCATATAGAGGTGAACTGCCACATTCCTTGAACAAGCGCCGACAGAGCTCCTGAAGCACCGTTGCGCGAGGATCTTTGACCTTGTAGACACGATGACCAAATCCCATCAGTTTGTTCTTGCTCTGCAAGGCTCGCTCAACATGCAACCGCGCCTTGGCTGGCGTACCGATGGCTCTGAGCATGACCACCACTTCTTCATTCGCGCCACCGTGCAAGGGACCTTTCAAGGCACCGATCGACGAGGCCACGACGGTATAAGGATCGGCCAGGGTCGACGCCGTCACCAATCCCGTAAAGGTAGAGGCATTCATCGTGTGTTCGGCATGAAGAATGAGGCAATCATCAAATACTTCAGCCCACAATGGAGGGGCTATGGACTCCGTCAGCATATAGAAGAAATTCTCGCTGAATCCAAGATCGTCCCGCGGCGTAATCGGCGCATCGCCATGGCGAAGCCTCGCCCAGGCCGCCACAATCGTCGGCAATTTCGCGACGAGGCGCACCGCGCTCCAGTAGTTATTCTCAACGTCCTTGACGTTTCGGCCGGGATAAAACATGCCGAGCGCCGCTACGGCTGCCTGGAGCGCATCCATAGGATGGCCTTGCTCAGGCAAACACTTCAGTAGGTCAATGATGCGAAATTTGATGCGCCGATGGCGGGTCACGTCTGTGATCCATTGTTGGAATTCGGTCGCTGTAGGAAGGTGCCCGAAGAGCAGCAAGTAGGCGGTTTCCAGATATGATGAACTTGCGCAGAGCGTTTCGACTCGAATGCCGCGGTACTCCAGAATGCCGCGTTGGCCGTCGACATCACTGATCGACGATGTAGCAGCCGGGACACCCGCCAAGCCCGGCATAAAGTCATGAGGCATAATTCCACTCTCCTCAGAGAACGACGTACTTCTTTTCCTACCCTACCACGGCCGTGTGCCATTCTTGCAATGGAAAATCGTGCTTGGCATACTCAAGATTGAGAACGAGACTGGGTGATGGACAGAGATGTGAATGATTCAATCAGTCGCCATTCTGTGCTGCTCCCTGATTCTACCGACGGGAATCATGACAGGTTCGTCTGCCATGGCAGATGAGGAAACAATTGCGTTCGCCGTCGTCAGTGAGTCTCCCAAGGATAAAGCGCGGATTCCGGCAAAGGTCGCGATCGAGGGCACGGTGACGGACATGAGGCTGTTGGCATCCGACCAGATTCTGTCCAATTTAGTCTGGAAAACGCTGGAAATCTGCCATGCGCTCAAGCTTGAAGGGCAGAAGTCCCCGGAGGGATTCCGCGTGTTCTCGGTGCGCGCGATCGACGCAGCCATGTTGCCGATGGTGTTGCAGGGGGTTGCGGGAGATTGCCTGCTGAAAAAGGCCTTGGAAGTCGCTCCCTTCGTCGATTAACATCTGACAGCTGCCGAAGACCGGACACATCAGGCGGAACAGTCAGAGCAGTGCTCCGGCTCTTGGTCCGAATCACTTTCTTCCACGGTAAGGGGAAAGAGCATGTCACACACTCGGCACGACCGGACCTCAAAGAAGGGCACACCATGCTCGTCGATTTCGGTAGGAAGAAGGAGCTCACGAGGATCGTACCCCATGAAGCCTCCGTCGCTGAACTTCACGACCGCAAGCCGATCGTTGAAGGCTTCGAAGGTCGCTTCCTGCCCTTTGCGAGCGAGCACATGACCGAGCACAAAGACCGGTTGGCCCTTCCGCTTGATGCGAAGATCCTTCAACGTTCGCTGGGAAGCCGTGGCCCAAGCGTACTGACCGGCGGAACTGGTCCCAACCCATGGCATAATAGCCCCTCTTGCGTGACGACCACTGATTGGGATCTAACATAGGCCGAAAAAACTCGTCAAGGCAGGCCTTCTCACCCTAGGAGGTAGTATGGCGGATATCACGATCTATCACAAACCGACCTGCACAACGTGCCGACAGGCGGTACAGTTGCTTAAAGACAGCGGCAAACCCTTCACGGCGATCAACTACTATGAACGCTCGTTTACCAAAGGGCAGTTGAACGCTCTCTTGAAGAAAGCCGGGCTCTCCCCCAAGGACGTGCTTCGAACCAAAGAAGACCTCTACCAGAAACTTGGCCTGGCGAAGAAGCAACCCTCCGATGATGAATTACTCGACTTGATGGTCAAACATCCGGATCTTATCCAACGTCCGCTTGTCGAGAAGGGTGACCTGGCAATGCTCGCGAGGCCCGCAGAGTCGATCAAGAAACTCTTGTAGGTAGTCATGAGTCCCCCATGCACTGGGGGGACAGCAGCCTAAGTTCCGGCTGAGGACTCAGTGGGCACCCGCTGGAGAGTCCGTGTTTTGGGGTCGACCGCAAAGGCAAGCTTGCCGTCCAATGCATCTAGCAGAATGTTTCCCACCAGGATTCGTCGCCATCCTTTCAGGAGCGGAAGATCCAACGCCGATCGATTCGTCTTGGCATCCACCAATTCCTGGAGATCGGCCGTCGTCGCCAGCAGGGTCGGCGCAATCTCTTCCTCCATGGCCCGAGCCTTGACGATCGCCTGAAGCAATTCGATAAATCCGTTCGATTCCGGTTCGGGTTTCCGCTCTTTGGGAAGTACCGGCCACTCCGAGGGAGGAAGCGCGAGCGCCGCCTGGATGGTCGCGAGAAGTGTATCACCATTGCGATCGGCTTCCGACGTGTGGAGCCCTCTCACTTTACGCAGTTCATCCGTCTGCCTCGGTGGATGTCTCGCGAGTTGGAGAAGGACTTCGTCTCGGACGACGCGACTCCGAGGGACATTTCTCCGTTTCGCTTCTCCTTCCCGCCAGGCTGCAAGCTCCCGAAGGACCGCGGCCGATTTTGGTTTGAGCTGATCCCATCCCCGTATGCGCTGAAAACGTTCCTGCGGCTCTCGGCGAGTCTCGGCGACGACACCTTCAAGACGGGAAAACTCTTCGTGAGCCCATTGCAATCGTCCGAGTTTTGACAGTCGCGTATGAAGATGATCATGAATCGCCAGAAGAAAGGTCACGTCCTCCAGCGCATAAGCCAATTGGTCAGAGGAGAGCGGGCGGGCACTCCAGTTCGTAAAGGTATGGGCCTTGTCCAGTCTTTTCCCATGCACTCGTTGGACGAGGTTGGCATAGGCGACTTGGGGACCGAAGCCGACCATCGCCGCGGCAATCTGGGTGTCGAAGAACGGCTTTGGGATTTGGCCGGCATGAACTGCAAAAAGATCCAAGTCCTGCCGACCCGCGTGCACGACTTTCTCAACCGCCGGATCGCACACAATCTTCCAGAATCCATCCAGCGCCCCCCCGGATAGAACAGCCGGAAAATCGATGACGGCCGCCGTGGTTTCCGTGGCAACCTGAATAAGCTCCAGCCTCGGCACAAAACTCTCTTCGCCGACGAATTCGGTATCCAGCGCGAGGCGCGGGCTGTCTTTCAATCGCTCGCACAACTCGCTGAGTTCGGTCGTGCTCGTAATGTAGAGCTGTGGGGTGGACATCGTCACAGGTTTGTCACTCAGAAGGGCTGTAGGGTCGATCCGGGGGCGGCATTGGCTCGGTATTGCTGAGGCTGAGATATTCTTTCAGAAATTGATAGGCTTCCAACATGCGCCGGAGCTCCGGTTCAGAACTCCGATCGCCGTTGTTGGCATCCGGATGGAGTTGCTTGGCCTTGGTTCGGAAGGCCGCAGTGACATCGGCAAGCGTACTGCCGAACTCCACGCCCATAATGGCATAGGCATCCATCGCCGTGTTGACGCCGTTCGGGTTCTCTGAGAGCGCGCCGCTGCCTCCACCGGCGGCTTTCAGCAGGTCGGCAAGACTGATTTTCTTACGCCGACGCCGGGGCCGTTCCCGGATCTCGCTGTCAAACTCGTCCCAGCGATCTTCCACGAATTCCAATCGGGATTCGAGACGCATCGCACCGGATAGGTCGCGAATCGACTCCAGTTCTTCTTCAATTTCAAGCAGTGACCGGATGATCTCTTCAAGGCCCTGTTCGACACGGAAAAACCCATCCACTCGTTCTTCCATCATGTTATCGACGGCCGCTTCCAAGCTGTCTTCCGTCTTGTCACGCAATGCCCCGATGCGCTTTTGCATGCCGTTGCGGAACTTCAAATATTTTGCAGTCGAGAACGGCATGACTCCCCCCCCACTGGCGGAAGGGATATTGTACCACAGGCTGATCCGTGGTCTCACCAGACCAGAAGACGACTGAAGATGATGAAGTGTGACGAGGGGAACGCCAATTCGTGATAAGACTTCATGCCGCTTCGCTGGGAAGCCGGCCTGGACCGTTCCAGAAATCCACCACCTTCCGCACCGTGTCGGCGAACTCCTGGACATCGAAGGGTTTCACAACATAGCAGCTGGCATGGCGCTCATAGCACGCTTTGATATCGGAAGGCGATTGCGAGCTGGTCAACATGATGACGGGAATGGCTTTGAGTTCCGCTTCCATTTTGGCGACTTCCAGAAACCGTTTCCCGTCCATTCTCGGCATATTGAGATCCAGCAGGATGAGCTGAGGCGTCGGCGCATCCGCGAATTTGCCTCGTTTATGGAGAAAGTCCAAGGCTTCCACGCCGTCATGGGCGACCCAGACCTGGCACGTGGTGGTTCCGTCGCGGAAGGCGAGCTTGACCATTTCCACATCACCTTCATTGTCCTCAACCAACAAGATATCGAACGCGGTTTGCATGATTATGTCCCCTTGTGCGGAACCGTGAAAAAGAACATGGTGCCCTGGCCGGGTGCTGATTTAAATCCGATCGTGCCGCCACATAATTCGACGAATTTCTTGCAGGTGGACAGACCGATGCCGGTGCCGGGATAGTCCTCCTTCCGGTGCAAGCGCTGAAAAATGGCGAACACCTTGTGATGGAATGCCGGATCGATACCGATGCCGTTATCGCTCACGGTAAACCGCCAGAGCATATCCCGACGCTCGGCTTTTATCGTAACTTCAGGTGGCTTATTGCCATCTTGGAACTTGAGCGCGTTACCCAGTAAATTTTGCAGCAGCACACGCATCAGGGTAGGGCTCGTTTCCAAGGTGGGCAGACTGTCGTAGAGCACGCGGGCCTGCTTGTCCTTGATGACGGTCTCAAATTCGGCCAACACCTCGCGCATAATGGCATTGCAATCCATCTTCTCCGTTTTCACGTCCTCGCGACCAATCCGCGAGAAGGTAAGAATATCCTGAATCATCTTTTGCATGCGCTGCGCATTGCTGATGATGAAGCCGAGATATTGTTTCCCTTTGTCATCCAGCAGTCCAACTGCATTTCTCTCCAGGAGGCCGCCATAGCTGTTCATCATGCGCACCGGCTCTTGCATATCGTGCGAACAGATATAGGCAAAGCGTTCCAGCTCTTCGTTCGATTGCCTGAGCACCACATTGAGTTTCAATATTTGTTCTCGTTGCACATAAATATCCAAATATACTTTGACCTTGCTTCTCAGGATTTCCGGATTGATCGGCTTGAAGATATAATCCACCGCGCCGATTTCGGCCGCCTGACTTGCGTATTTTTCCTCCTTGCTGATCGCGGTGACAAAGATAATAGGAATGAACCGCATAGACTCGTGATCCTGCATCAACATGGCGACCTCGAAGCCGTCCATCTCCGGCATCTGTACATCCAACAACACCACGGCGAATTTATGGCGCAGCATCAACGAGAGCGCCTCGTTTCCCGAATTCGCTTTGAAGATTCCGGCATCGAGATTCTTCAGGACTTTTTCCGTCGCCAGGAGATTCTCTTTCCGGTCGTCGACAATCAAGATATTGGGACGCAACTCGGCGATCGGAGCCGCGAGACTGTCCAGCGGAGTTTTCCTAGCCGTTTGTGCCATACGCCTCTGCTTCTTGCGCCGTCAGTTGCAACAGCAGCGGAGCAAGCCGTTCAAGATTGACGATGTAATCGGCCACGGTTGCCGCTAACGCCGCTTTTGGCATGACCGGGTGTTCCGCGCTTTCCGGATTTTGCACGATCGCCAACCCGCCATAGTGTTTGATCGTTTTGAGTCCGTGCGCGCCATCGGCATTCGCCCCAGTCAATATGATACCGATCAGCGCCTCGCCAAACACTTCCGCCGCACTCTCGAAAAGCACGTCGATGGAAGGGCACGCATGATTGACCCGCTCGTCCACCGACAGGCTGAAGCTGCGATCCGGCTCCATCAGGAGATGGTAACCCGGCGGTGCCAGGTACGCGGTGCCGGGGCTTAACGGTTCCTTGTCTTCCGCCTCCTTCACGGCAATTCGGCTGGCTCGGTTTAAGAGCTCAGCCATAAAATTCTCCGACCGTTCGGCAATATGCTGCACGACGGCTATGGGAAGCGGAAAGGATGCCGGAAGCGAAGAGAGCACCGTTTTGAGGGCCTGCAATCCCCCGGCCGAGGCTCCCAACACAATCGCTTCATATGGCATGTGGGCTTCCGCTCTTGCGATAGATCCTCTGCTTCTTATCCATCGGCGTAAATAGCGGTTTCACAGCGGTAAAATTCACTGATTCCTTGTTTCCCAGACACAAAAATCCGCTATGGCGCAGGCTCTCCGCAAATTTGGTGAGCACCTGATCCTGCAATGTCTTGTCGAAATAAATGAGCACATTGCGGCAACAAATGAGGTTCATTTCGCCGAACACGCCGTCTGTCACCAAATTGTGATAGGAAAACGTGATGCGTTCCTTCAGAAAATCCTTGAACTTGACCAGCTCATAACTGTCGCTGTAGTAATGGGAAAATTTGTTCGTCCCTCCCGCTTCCAAGTAATTGGCGGCATAGCCTTCGACATTTCTGGCGGGGTAGACACCTTTCTCGGCCGCATTGAGTGAATGCTTATTGAAATCGGTGGCATAAATGCGGGCACGCTCCAAGAAGCCTTCCTCGTGCAGCAGGAGAGCCATCGAATAGACCTCTTCGCCGGTGGCACAGCCTGCGTGCCAAATTTTGACAAACGGAAACGTCTTCAGCACCGGCACGACCTTCTCGCGTAACGCTTTGTAAAAAAGCGGATCGCGGAACATACTGGTGACGGTAATCGACATCGCCTTAAGGAATTCATCGAAACACTGCGCATCGTGGAGCAGCTTGTCGAGCAGCTCGGTATAGCGGTTCGCATGTGCCTGCGCGCGCGCCTTCTCCAGACGGCGCATCAGCGACGCATGAGAGTAATGGGTAAAATCGTAGCCATAGCGTTTCTGGATACCGGCCAGCAGCAATTCGACTTCTAGGTTTTTGCCATTCTCGTCATGCACAGCGTCATCCATTGCTTTTGCTTTTTCATCCTCCCCGGCCATAAGCGGACGCGCGGGCCTCACGCCGCCATGTCCTGCCTGAACAACCAAACCCGT
>JACXTT010000403.1_pt1 | contig 72564 bp, 98 predicted proteins | sample 9270951 | NCBI WGS metagenome assembly JACXTT01 (sample SAMN15532306, study PRJNA645909) | rock metagenome | isolation source: weathered quartz diorite | place: Puerto Rico | collected 2017-06-21
ACATGAATGGATCCATGGTATGGGGGTTACGAGCCCTAGCCGAGGTCCGAGCATTGAGCCGGTGATGGGCGACAGGGGAGAAACATGTGACCTTTCTGAGGTGGCGGAATGATCTCGAGGTGTACGGGGTGCCGGCTGATGGTGAGTCACGGAGAGCTGCTTTGACTTGGCTGGTTTGCGGTGACACAACCCGATCACTGCTATCGCCATGGCTGATCCTGTTATGGATGACGATTCGTCGACGTTGATCCGCCTGAGAGGCCATACGCTCCTCTGTCTGCAAGGGTTCCGTGGAGAGGGGTATAGCCCAGCCTTTATCACAAATATGAGTGCGATTCACCGGACGCTTGCCGATAATCCTGACTCTTGGGTTCAGGTTGTCGCTTCTCCCGATGTTGTCTGTGGAGCCTGTCCGCACCAACAGGTCTCCGGGTGCACGTTGAAACATGCGCGATCGGAGGAGGAGATGCATGATCAGGATCGCGTGGTGCTTGAAAAGCTGGGATTGGAGGTAGGAGATCGTGTGCGCTGGTGCGACATTCTGGAACGGATTCGCAGATCAGTGGGCCGTGACGATCTGACTTCCATCTGCGGAACTTGCCGATGGCTACCTCTGGGTTATTGCCGCGAAGGGCTGCACCGGCTGCATGCAACGGCGTCACCGGCTACTCCTCCTGATCCGACGCATCCTCGGAAGGCATGACGCCACAAATCAGCGGATGACGGTGGCCGGACAAGAGTGCCCCTCGCCGAGAGACAGCAAGGGGCAGAACAGCTCCTGTCCGGGTTGCGGGGTGACGGGCTATCGTTCAGCGCGAAAGTGTCCGCTTCAGTCAACCGGTGTGAGTGCTATCCATACCTTGCGATGCCCAACATCTTTACGAGCAAAGCAATGAGCGCGACCACAGCCCCGATGCCGATGAAGCCGTAGATGAGCATTTTTATATGATCCATGGGAACCTCCTTGTGGTTGGAGATGATTGGATTTATTTCTTACCCCTGCAAAGGAAGTGGATCAAAAGGCCCTCGTGCGATTGGTAGTGGTTCGTAAGCCGAGATTCATGGCTCACGAACTTATCGAATACCTCCTTGCCTCCCGTGCCATTCTAGCGATGTGGCCCTGTTCCAGTTGATGTGATTGGTACTCGTGCGGCGTGACGATCCGGAGATGGTTGGATCGAGGATGCTCAGTGGGCAACGGGTGAATAACTGCCCATGCTGCAGGAATCACCGGAAGGAAGAGTCGAAACACCGTCGTGGGGTTCATGGGGATCTCCCGCCCGGGATATAGGATGATGATACGGCAGGAAAGCTCAGACTTCCAGGGGGAGCTCAGACGGGTCAGTGCGTTCCTTGGTATTGTGTGAAAATCCAAGCAGCGAACGGCAACCAGACGCCTTGAAAGATTTGGACCGGCTCGGACTGGTACCACGACAGGCTTAGGATGGCGAGGGGGCCTGCCGTGGTCGTCTATTGGTGGATCTCGATCATCGTCCCGTTCGTCAACGCTACTTTTTCTTGCCCAGCGACTCCTGCAACAAACCCTTCCATTCGTCCCGGTTGACGGCCGGCATTGTCGTAATCTGGATATGCCCCATAGAGGCATTCATGACCGCTGCCTTCATGGCCGTCTTGTTGTCCGGAAATTCCCAGATCGCCACAACATCGTATTCGCCAAGGCAATAATAAGCCTGAATCAGCTTCCCGCCGAACGCTTTGGCATTCTTCTTGACCATCTCGGCGCGCTCGACGCCCTGGTCCTTCATGGTTTGAAGCCCCTGCTGACTGAACTTCACAAGACTCACATAGGTCGGCATGGCAGCCCTCCTTCTTGGGATGGATACCTGCGAAATAGTAGATTGTCGCAGATCTTAGGCCCCTCTGGTGGGCCGAAACAAGAGTAAGTTTGCCGCGCATTCCATGACGCCATATCAATAGTGATTCCGTCTGCTGATTGCAGAGACGGCGAGGAAGCATGTCGATTTCTCGAAGCCTGTTCGACTACAAGGTAAAGAGGCGATCATTTGGATCGGACTGGGTCAATCCTAACCCATAGAAAGGAAAAGAGCCGTGGGAACCAATACCATTCGACTCCATCGTGTGGTTCGTGCGACACCAGAACGACTGTATCGGGCATTTCTCGATGCGGACGCCATGGTGAAATGGTTGCCGCCCAACGGATTTACCGGCAAGGTCCATCACATGGATGCCACAGTCGGCCGCACGTTCAAGATGTCGTTTACCAATTTCACTACAGGCAAGAGTCACTCGTTCGGCGGCCAATACCTCGAACTCGTGCCGCATGAACGGATTCGCTACACGGACAATTTCGACGACCCGAACCTGCCGGGAGAAATTCACGTGACGGTCATACTAAAGAAAGTATTTTGTGGAACAGAAGTGAACATCGTACAGGAAGGTGTGCCCGACGTGATTCCGGCGGAAGCGTGCTATCTCGGCTGGCAGGAATCACTGATCCTCCTCGGGAAACTGGTCGAAGCGGAGATCCCAGACTAAGCTCGCCGGCTGAGGATAGAAAAGGTAGACATTCCTAAAATGTTCCGAAGGGGGCTCATGAGTAAGGTGGAAACCGCGGCAGCAGTCGGCGGTTGGATCGCGGAGTCGATGGTATGAATCATGTTTGGCTGCTGTTATACTGCCGGACGGATGCCGAGTTTTCTCCAGTCGTCCGGTTCGAGCCGAGGGGGTTCCGATGCTGCCGTTTAGCCTTGCCGTGATTCTGGTCTCGTTGCTCGCATCGCCGGCCGCCGCCGAAGAACAATCCGCGTGCTCACTGCTGACCTCGAATGATATCGAGGGGGTCAGTGGTGGAAAAGTGAGCGCGTCCCAGCCGCTGCATTTTGATGACATTCCGACCGGCCAGAACAAGGTCGTGAAAGTGGTTGGCTGCATGTGGGGTGTGTCCACCATGGGGCAAGTCTCCATGAGCTGGTTTGTAGGCCCCCTGACCGATGACGAGATCGCCCAGTTGATTAAGATGAGCAAGAACAATCCGGGAACCGACGATCTCAAAAAGGCCGGCTACAAGGAGACAGCTAAAGATTTTCCCCAAGCCTGGTGCTCGACCTATACTCCCCCGACCTCAACCAAGAGCGGTCTGCTCATGTCGGCCTGTGCCGGTGGAGCAAAGGGTCACGGACTTTCGCTCACGTTCCTGAGCCCCACGAAAGCACTCACAGTTGATCAGACGAAGGCTCTCTTGGACAAGGCCGGTTCGCGCGTCCGCTGAGGTACGCTGTCAACACCAGGAGCATACGATGGAAACGCATTCCACGAGCTTGTATGACATCGGCCTCGTCACGATCGACGGCAAGCCGCAGAAAATGGATGTCTACCGCGGCAAGACGCTGCTCATCGTCAATGTCGCGAGCCAGTGTGGTTTCACCCCGCAGTACGAGGGGCTGCAAGCGCTTTACGACAAATTCAAAGACCGACATTTCGTGGTGCTGGGGTTCCCTTGTAATCAGTTCGGACATCAGGAGCCGAGCAGCGAGGAAGAGATCGAGCGGTTCTGCGCCAAGAACTTCGGTGTCACCTTTCCGATGTTCGCCAAGGTCGACGTGAACGGTGTGAATGCGCACCCGCTCTACCAATATCTCAAATCGGAGAAGCCCGGGATTCTCGGGACCGAGGCGATCAAGTGGAACTTCACCAAGTTCCTCGTCGGTTCCGACGGCACGGTCCTCAAGCGCTATGCGCCGAGTGATAAGCCGGAGATGATCGAGGCCGACGTCGCCACGAAGCTGTAGGGGACGGCGGACCTTTTACCCTGTCGTATCCTTGCGAGGGATCTATTCGCCGCGCGACACGTTCCACAACTTGCGCAGTCGTGGAGACCGCCGAATATGCCGCCTTTCACGCCGATCATGACCAAGGCGGCCTTGTGCAAGGTTGAATCCCTTGAAGCGCAGGCATCCCTCACCGTGATGCAGCGGTCACCAAGGTCGACCACCGAACGCAGCGTCGAACTGACGGACACGTCCGTGGTGACGCCCGTCGCCTTACTTTTTATTACAGCGAAGGTCGGTTTTCTGGATTGCCGCGATCTTTTCATCATCGAAGGGGATCGGCGCACATCCGTGTCCCTTTTCACAGACGAAGTCGAATTTCGCCGCCGGTTGATGACAACTTAAACACGTGACCCCCTGAGAATGATTGACGACCTGTTCTCCTCGCTCTTTGATCTTCGTCCCTTCCTTGGAGGCCTCCAGATCGAAAAACTCCCAGCCGTTTGTCGTGGGAAACTTCTCACGGGGATGCTTCACCATGGCTTCAAAGGGAATAAGCTGGAGGATGGTGCCGACGGGATACTCCTTATCCGGCACGCTGTCTCGGAAGATCCGCATCGCCTCTTTCAACTTTTTGGGATCGTCGTGTTTGAAATACGTATTTCTGACCTTTGGCCAATCGAGGATGCAGCCGAACGTTTGCTCGGTGACCGTGATATCTTGAGCCGACACGCCGGATAGCATGAACAGCCCGAGTCCGGCAGCAAGGATACTCCGTTTCAATACACATACTGAGAGCCGGCCCATGAGCGCGATGAGTTGACGCATGTCATGACTCCTTTCCTTGGTGATGACCCTCCGAAGTGGGAGGCCTTGCCGTGGTCTTGCGACGTCTCGGCATACGGATAAGAAAGTTTCTCTTTGCCGGTTGGATCAGGTCTGCACTTCCAAGATGAGTTCCAGCTCGACCGGAACCGAGTAGCGCGCACGGGATGGCTTCTCTGTGCAGACCGTGTTCGCCATCGTAGAAGAACGCTCGATCGTGATCAAGCCGATCGCGCCACTCTGCGATGGGAACTAGAACGGGGGTTGCCATCTTCTGCGATCTATACGGTCATCGCCGATTAGAGAAACGGCCCATTATAGAAGAACTCTTCCCGCGTGACCGTGTCGTTCTTGACCGTATAGAGACCGACTTCCTCGTGTGTGACGCGCTTCCCGCCGGCTTTGGGAGAGAAGTCGAGCGACATATAGATGCCGAAACGGCCTGCGCTTGCATCGGCATCGCCGCAAAAGAACGGTCCGCGGAGATCCTGGCTATGAATGGCGTTGTTGTTCTGAAAAATTTCGGACTTGCGGATAACCGGCTGCTTGCCGACCGTTTCCTTGCCGTCGCCTTCGACTGAGACCATCTCCGGCGCGTACATCGTGTGCATAAACTCGAAGTGCTTGCCCTGGTGGCACAACTCCATAAATTTTTCCGCGACCGTTCGAACGCTCATTACGACCTCCTTCTCCCTTCTGAAGAGTGCTACCGCGACCTCTACTGTGTCGCCCTAGGACTCAGCAATCATCACCGAGGCGTCGGGCAGATTGGCCCTCCTTCCTTGCCGGCTTGTAGAGCAGCGCGCCCAGCACGGGAGTTGCCACTCAGGCCCGTCGTGGCAACTTCCAGTTGGGTCTCGCATAGTGACAGGTATAGCCGTTGGGATATCGTTCGAGATAATCCTGATGTTCTGGTTCTGCTTGCCAGAACGGACCAGCTGGTCGGACCTCTGTGACCGCTTTGCCGGGCCATAGCCCCGAGGCATTCACATCGGTGATCGTCTCTTCTGCCACGATGCGTTGGGCCTCCGAGGTGTAGTAGATCCCCGAGCGGTATGAGGTTCCCCGATCGTTACCCTGGCGATCTACTGTTGTCGGATCGTGGATCTGGAAAAATAGTTCCAGCAGGCTCCGGAACCCCAGCGTGTTCGGGTCGAATACCACCTCGATGGCTTCCGCATGCGTCCCATGGTTACGATAGGTGGCGTTCGGCACATCGCCACCGCTGTAGCCAACCCGCGTAGAAAGCACGCCGGGGAGCTTGCGGATGAGATCCTGCATACCCCAAAAACAGCCGCCAGCCAATATCGCTGTTTCAGTTCGGCTCACGGAAGTACTCCTTTCGTCATATGCCTCTCCCTGCGTCGGACGTCGCCTATTTTAGACAGATCGCCCCTCAGCCTTCCGCAACGAGAGGGCATTGATACAGAACCGTAACCCGCTCGGTTCAGGCCCATCCGGAAACACATGGCCGAGATGAGCATCACAGACATTGCACGTCGTCTCGATCCGGTGCATGCCATAGCTGTCGTCCTGATGATAGGCGATCACGCCCGGCGCCACGGGTTGGGTAAAACTGGGCCAGCCGGAATGGCTCTGATACTTGCGCACCGCATCGAACAGCACCGTATCACAGCAAAGGCACTGGTACTGTCCTGGCTCGAACAGCCGACACATGTCTGAGCTGTGTGCCGGCTCAGTGCCCTTCAGGCGTGTCACACGGAATTGTTCGTCGGTGAGGAGTGCACGCCACTGCGTCTCTGCCTTCTCTACTCGGCGCGGCGGCGGGGGATTGCCATGACGAGCCAAATGGGCCACATCATCCCATTGCAAGATCTCCGCTGAAGAGGAATCACCCTCCGTGCGGTCGGTTGTATTGGAACGGTCCTCATCCTGCATCATAGATCCTCCGTACGCGGGATCGGTTGTAGGATTCTTTCCGCCAGCCGCCGGCAAAAGAAGTGAATTGCGCCAAGGGTTTCGCAAGAGATGTCATGGCAAGAGACACCACCCTTGACCACCTTCTCAGCGAACAGCCGGTCGCGCCTGAGGTGGTCGCAGGCGGGTGTAGAGTCGAAAGTATGAACTTCTCGACAGACACTGTCAAAGATGAGCAGGGAACGGAGGACTAAGGAGTCGTTGGACTGACCTTTCCCCAGTCGATCGTCTTGGCCCACTCGGCAAACGTGGTGAGTGGGATCCCATATTGCTGCTTCAGCTTTGAAATATCGATCGCGTAGCCGACCTCATTGAACCAGCGGAACATCACGGCGAAGTCATGTCCAAGAGCACCTTCGGCTTGTTCCAATGGAAATTCTTGAAAGCGAATCGGTCTCCCCATGGTCTTCGTCAGGAGGGCGGCGGTCTCGGGGATCGTGAGCTCATCCCCGGCGAGATCGATGGCGTGGCCGATAAAATCTTTCGGGCGCATGAATGCTGCCGCACTGAACTCACCGATGTCTCTGAGCGCGACCATCGCAAGTTTCTTGGCTGGTTTCATGGGCACCGTGATGACACCCTCCGCCGACGGTTTCGCAAATGTGGTGAAGTTTTCCATAAACCACACAGGCCGCAAAATCGTCGCAGGCAATCCGATCTGTTGAATATGCTGCTCCACCTTCCATTTGCTTTCGAAGTGCGGAATCCCGGTTTGGCGATGCGCGCTGCCGACGGACGTATAGACGTAATGCGTGATCCCGGCTTGCTTGGCGGCATCTGCCAGCATGATGCCTTGACGGATCTCCGCGTCCATGCCTGCCTCGAAGGGCGTGGACATGGCAAACACGCCGTTCACGCCGCGCAACGCCATCTGCAAGACGGTCTGGTTGGTCAAATCGCCTTGAACGACCTCGGCCCCGGCCTTTGCCAGTGCCGCCGCCTTCTCCGCATGCCGCGTCATCACGCGAACCTTCTGGCCCTTTGCGATCAGCGCTTTCGCGACGGCTCCGCCCTGCTGCCCCGTCGCCCCGGTCACCAGTATCGGATTGTTCGAGGCTGCCATAGCCATCCTCCTTTATTTCGACACATCGAGGAAAACGGAATTCTCATTGCATGTTCAGAAAGCTTGGCACAATTCGAATCGTAATGCACTCACGAAAAAGTGATGACAGGATTTCCACCTTCGGGTCGAAGGTTTGCGTTGGGACCTGTCTCAGGTCGGTGTGACAGGATCGTGGCCGGGTGCTGTCACGTGCCAGGCAATCGCCGATGCGCTGATCATGAGGAGCGAAGCCAGTAGGAAGGGCGCTCCCGGCACATGCCCTATTGAACCCGCACTGATGAAGTAGGCAAAGATTTGACTGAACAACGTCGGACCGATCAGGCCGGTCATACCATTGATACTCGCGAGGGCGCCTTGCAATTGCCCTTGTTCAGACCCGCTGACACGTCGAGACATCAGCGCCTGCGCCGCCGGTCCCGCCAATCCCCAAAACGCCATGAAGGGAATACCGAGACAGTAGATCCAGCCCCTCGGGGCGAAGCCATAGACGAAGAATCCGATCGCACCGCTGAGGGAGCCAATGAGCAACGTGGCCCGTTCGCCCACGCGCGCCGTGATCGGACGGACCAGTCCGCCCTGTACGATCATCGCTGCTAGGCCGACGCCAGCCATCACCAGTCCTACGACACCGGGGCCCCATCCATATCGATAACTCAAATAGAGAACCGCCGTGCTCGGCAGCACCGCATGGGCGAGATAGCCGAGGAACGCGACGGCGGAGAGACCGAACAGTTCCCGATGCGATCGCAAGAGCACGAGCGATCCGACGGGGTTCGCTCTCCGCCAGCTGAAGGCCGTCCGTCTGTCCGGGGGCAACGATTCACGCAGCACGAAAAATCCGTAACATGCGTTCAGCAGGCTGAGTGCTCCCGCGCCCCAAAACGGCCACCGCGGGTCGATGGCGCCCAGCCATCCACCGATTGCCGGACCGAAGATAAATCCAAGACCGAAGACCATTCCAATCTTGCCGTATGCCGCGGCCCGTTGTTCAGGCGGAGTCACGTCGGCGATATAGGCGCCGGCGGTACTGAAGCTGGACGACGCCATTCCGGAGATGGTGCGGCCGAGGAACAGCCAGGCGATGTTCGGTGCCAACGCCATCACCATGTAGTCAAGACCCAATCCGAGGTTCGACAGCAGCACGACGGGTCGGCGGCCGAATCGGTCGGACAGCGCGCCTTGAATGGGCGAACAGACGAACTGCATCACTGCCCACGTCGTGCCCATGAGACCATAGATTGTGGCGGCCTTCGCCGTGTCGCCCGATACGAACTCCACAACGAGCGTCGGCAATACGGGAATGATGATCCCGAACGACAGCATGTCGAGGAGAACGGTAATGAGGATGAAAAGAATCGCGCCCCGAGGCGGTTCGGTGGCGGCAACGGTGACGGTCATGGCCAGCACAATCCTACCAGGATGAAAGACTGAACGGCGATGGAAAAGGGAATGGACTGTTTCTGATCTGTGTCGCGAGACATGGACGAGCATGAAGCAAACACGTAGAATGACCCTCTGTTTCATAGAGGGAGCGAATGAATTCGACGGCTGTTCGTACGATTATTCTCGCGTTCGTCTGTGGACCGCTGTTCGGTTTTGCCGATGTACCCAACCAGTCCATCGACGTCTTGCCGCATTGGAAAAAAGGAGAGCGGTTAAGTCTCGAAATTACGAGAGTGCGCGAAAGAGTGGTTGACGGCAAGTCGACGGTGACAGGGAAAACATACACGCCCTTTACTCTGGAGGTCCTGAGCGCCGCAGACGACGGGTTCCTCGTCGGGTGGACTCTGGGCGAGACCAAGTTCGATAGGGATGTATCGGCCGAGGAGTCGTTCCTCCGGCAAGTGGTTGATATCATGAAAGGGCAAGAGATTGTACTCCAGATCGATCCGCACGGTACGATAACCGCGGTGCGGAACTGGAAACAGCTCAAGGACGCAGCGCTCAAAACGATGGATGCCATCCTGTCGGGGACGACCGACTCGCTCAAGGGGAAGGTAGACCCCACGCTCATCGCCAAGTTACGTGCTCAATCAGAATCCATGCTGGCTACGAAGGAGCAAGTTGAACGACTGTGCACGCGGGAGGCCAAACTATACTTTATGGTCCTTGGGCGGCACTATGCCCTGAACAAACCCGTCGGATATGAGGATGTCCTGCCGAATCCGCTCGGCGGCGAGGCGTTCCCGACTCAGGCCACGTTCGTCATGAAATCGTATGACCACAAGTCGGAGCAGGCTGTCATCGCCTGGCGCCAAATGTCCGATCCCAAGGAGACGGCTCGGATCCTTGAACCCATGGTCAAGGAAATGGCGGCCCGTCTGGCAGGAAAGACACCTCCGCAGGGAGCATTTCCGGATACGATCGCTATGGAAGACCGTGCCGAAATGCTCGTTGATGTCGCCACTGGATGGGTAAACACGTTCTCGCATGCGCGGTCACTGACGATTGGGCACCGCGTTCAAGTCGATACCACCTCAATCGTCAGACGAGTACCGTGAAACGTAAAGCAGACTATCGATGTACGCCGAGACTCGTCCACTCCGGGCAAGGGTTCTCCCCAGCTTGCCTGTAAGCGAAGAGATGGCGCATACTCAATCCTCTATGCCCACGGCGAAAGCATACGCCGCTGCGAGCGCGACCTCGTCGCTTGCTCTCACCACGATTCCGAGGCGCGAGCCGACTCCATACGACGTACAGCTCGACATTCTCTTTTGCGGCATCTGTCACTCGGATCTCCATCAGGTGCGCAACGAGTGGAGCGGCGTGATGCCCACCGTCTATCCATGTGTCCCCGGTCATGAAATCGTCGGACGCGTCACCCACGTCGGGTCGGCAATCACGAAGTTCAAACCCGGCGACCTCGCCGCAGTCGGCTGCATGGTCGATTCCGACCGGACCTGCCCCGAATGTCAGGCGGGACTTGAGCAGTTCTGCGGGAATATGACGCTCACGTACAACTTTCCGGACCGGCACCTCGGGGGCGTGACCTACGGCGGCTACTCGGATAGTATCGTGGTCGACGAACGCTTCGTCCTGCGCGTCCCTTCTAACCTCGATCTTGCCGGAGCCGCGCCGCTCTTGTGCGCCGGGATCACGACGTACTCGCCGATGCGTCATTGGGGTGTCACCAGGGGCAAGAAGGTCGGCGTGGTCGGTCTCGGGGGCCTCGGCCATATGGCCGTGAAGTTTGCGCGTGCGCTGGGAACCCACGTCGTGGTCTTCACCACGTCACCGAATAAGATAGAAGACGCACTCCGTCTCGGCGCCGACGAAGTCGTCATTTCCCGTCACGCTGATGAGATGAAGAAGCACGTCGGCAGCTTCGACTTTATCCTCGACGCGGTGTCCGCCGATCACGACATTACTGCCTATATCGAACTGCTCCGCCGCGACGGCAATATGACCCTTGTTGGTGCGCCTGAGAAACCACTGTCGGTCCCGGCATTCAGTCTGATTTTTGGCCGTCGCAGTCTTTCCGGCTCTCCGATCGGCGGCATCGCCGAAACTCAGGAGATGCTCGATTTCTGTGGAACGCACACCATTACCGCGGATGTTGAAGTCATCCCCATTCAGAAGGTCAATGAAGCCTACGACAGACTGCTCAAGTCCGACGTGAAGTATCGCTTCTCGATCGACATGGCTTCGCTCAAATCCAAATAGCCGAAAAGAACACCGTGTTGTGAAGCCGTTGGGCTCGCGGTTTGCGGGCGTGGCGGTGGTTTCAGTGCGACACGATCCCCTCGGTGAGGCCATAAGTCAAGTGTCTCGTGGCGGGAGCGCTGCATCGAGCAAGGCACGGTGTTTCCGCAATATCGTTTGTGCTTTGGCCACTGAGGATAGGGCAAAGGTGACGGTATCTCCGGGAGCCAATTGCGCCGCGAAGCACAGATCGGCTGAGATGACGACGGCGATCGTAGGATACCCTCCGGTTGTTTGCCGATCAGCCATCAGAAGAATTGGTTGTTCGTCCTGAGGGACTTGCAAGGCGCCGATCGGAGTGCAGTCGGAGATGAATCGAGCCTGTCCCTCACGGGCGAGCCGTGGTCCGCTGAGACGATACCCCATCCGATTGGATTGCGGAGTGACGGTGTAGGTGGAACCGGTCAAGATCGTAAGTGACGCAGCTTGGGAAGCATGTTGTTGAGGACCCGGGACGATGCGCAGGGTCGCGGACCTGGTGTAGTGAGGGATCAGGCGATTCGGAAGCCGTTTCCCAATCAAACGGTCGATGGATTCCATGGAGCGCTCGCCGCACACTGTGTCTCCCTGCTTCAAAGGCCTTCCCTGGAGTCCGCCCATCTCACTTGCGCAGTGCGTCGAACGGCTGCCCAGAATCCATGGGACGTCGATGCCGCCTGCGATCGCCAGGTATGCACGAGCTCCTGCGCGCGGACTGCCAAAACGCAGTCGGCTACCGCGCGAGACCGCAATGCTTTCCCAAAGTGGGACGCTGTGACTATCGATGGTCGGGGAGAGGTCGGCTCCGGTGATGGCGATGACGGCTTCTCGTTCGAACTGAAGCTCAGGTCCTTTGAGAGTTAATTCGAGCACTGCCGCTTGATCGGTATTTCCCACCAGGCGATTGGCGACCATCGCGGAATAGCCGTCCATCGCACCGGCGACGGGGACTCCATATTGCTGATAGCCGTATCGTCCCAGGTCTTGCACCGTGGTCAGCCAACCGCCCTTCACCACGACAAAACTGGTGGGCTGATGGGGCCTCACGCGTGTGCCTTGACGATCCGTATGCCTGCCGATACGATCTCGCGTCGAATGAGCCGGACGAAGTCGACGGCATGCGGAGTATCGGCATGCATGCACAGACTGTCGGCGTGCAACACCACTCGACGGCCATCGCTGCTGGTCACGGAGCCGTTCAAGATGTCCCGCAATTGCCGGCGAACCTCTTGTTCGGTCTGCAGCAGCGCGCCTGACTCAGTGCGTGGGACGAGTGTGCCGTCGGCATGATAGGCGCGGTCGGCAAACGCTTCCTGGACAATCGCCAACCCTGCGTTCTTGCCGCTCGTCACGAGGACTGATCCCGCGAGAGCAAAGAGCAGAAGCCGTGGATCGAACATCGCGACGGCTCGCGCCACTGCATCAGCCACGGCCCGATCCTTGGCGGCCAGGTGATACAGTGCTCCATGAAGTTTCACATGGGTGAGGGGCAGGTGATTTACTGCCAGCACATCGGTCAGTGCCGTCAATTGTCTGGACACTAACGATGCGACCATATCGGGTGAAGTCTGACGATCCCGGCGACCGAAATCTTCGGCGTCCGGAAATCCCGGATGCGCGCCGATGGCGATTCCGTGCCGAGCGGCCAGCGTTGCCGTCCTATGCATGAGGCCTTGATTTCCCGCATGAACACCACACGCGATATTGACCGATGTGATCAGCGGCATGAGTTCAGCTTCACAAGCCAGAGCCTCCGCGCTGTCGTACTCACCCATATCACTGTTCAAATCAATGATCGTCACGCGATGCCTCATGGTTCAGGCGGTCGAATTCAGCCCGATCGATCGGCTTGAATTGAACGAGGTCGCCCGGCTTCAACAGAAACGGGCTTTCGCGAGTCTTGTGATACAGGCGGATCGGCGTCCGCCCGATCAAACGCCAGCCGCCTGGCGTCGTGGTTGGGTAAATGCCGGTCTGACGGTCGGCAATGCCGACGGATCCCTCCGGCACCTTAACTCGAGGCGTGGCTAGGCGTGGCATGGCTAGGCGTTCGGGAACCGATCCCAGATAGGGAAAGCCAGGGCTGAACCCGAGCATATAGACGCGATAGCGAATTGAGGCATGCAACGTGACGGCCTGAGCTGGTGGCAGACGGGCGAACGCCGCCACGTCCTCCAAGTCCGGCCCCCATTCGCTGCCATAGAGAACGGGAATCTCATGCAACGTCCCTTGGAGTTCGGTCTCGCTGAGCACCGGTCGAGGCAGGGTGTTCAGCCTGTCGGCCAAAACAGCCGACTTCCAGTAAAGCGCATCGTAGTAGATGGTAACCGACCGATAGGTTGGTACGACATCGAAAATGCCGGGCCAGCCTTGGTCGACAACGGTTTTTGCAAATGCGACGGCGCGGGCATTGGTCTGGGGATCGATCTCGTCGCCGAACTCCACGGTGATCGCGGAGTCGCCGAGTGGCGCAAGACGGAAGATCTCTTGCGATGTGTGATGAGTCGGGTTTGAACGATGGGACGTCGGCATCGGTCGCGCAAGAAATGAGCGGGGCTACCCTATCTGGTTTATGGCGGCAGGTAAAGAAACGCGCGAGACGAACATGAGGACAAGATTTGCCAACCGACGAGAATATCAGCGTGTTTTCAACGTGGCCAGAATTGACTTGGCTGCCGCGATACCGGAGAGCGCGGCCCCTTCCATGAAGCCCTGGTATTCATAGAACGAGTTCGTATGCTCACCGGCGAAGAAGAGATTGCCCGCCGGGACACCCTCCAGACCAGCCATCGTCGTGAATTGGCCGGGACGATAGCAGGTGTAGCTGCCTTTCGCCAATGGATTCGACGGCCAATGCTCCAGATGCGCAAGGTACTGCCCCTGTCCCACGGTGGCGGCTCCGCTGGCTCCAGGGCAAATGCGATTGAGATCCTGTAAGAATCGCTGCGCTTCTGTCTGGACCGCAGCCGGATTGAGTCCAGCGCCACGCGCTCCGCTCGAATAGTCGGTGAGAATCCCTTTTCGGTCTGATCCTAACGTCGGGTTCGTTTCCCATGTTGTTTGATGATTCGGCAGATCGGAATAGGACGTTCCGTCTCCTCCCTGCGTACGCCAGGGGCGGCTGGAGAAGCCGATCATCATCTTGGCGTTGGTGCCGTACCCCAATCCCTGAATGGCGGTGTGTTGCGCGGGAGGAACCGAGAGGTTCGGATCAAGCGTCACCTCACGCAAGGTGGTAAAGGGAATGGCCAGCACGGCCACGTCATGAGCGAAGGCGACTGTGCGGGATCCCTGCTGGAGTGTCAATTCGATTCGTCCGTCACTCAAGCGGCGTATTCGATCAAGTCTAGTGTCGTAGGTGATCTGTCCTGGGAGGTCGCGTGTCAATCCTTCGATGATCCGATCATTACCATCGACAAGATGATAACGTTCGTCGCTGAACACGCCGAAAGGGGTGAACTCCGAGCGTTGATCGGCATGAATGAAGAGGAGGAACGTGAGACAGCTTTGCTCGTCCGCCGCCCGTCCATATTCAGCTTCATAGGCGGCCACGATAGCGGCCTTTGCCAATGGCCCGGCCCGGACACCGGCTCCATTTCGGCCGTCGAGATATTCCAACAGATTCGTGCGATCGAGGGCCGCGTCGTCCGGCGTATGGGAATTGGCCGTCACTTCTCGCGACAGACGATTCAAGTCAATCCGCATCACCGAGACGAAATCACGGAACTCGGCTACGACCGCGGCCTCGGCATACTGTTGTCCCAAGAAGTGATAGAAAATTTCTCCTGGCTGTTTGTTCATGTCTTCGACGCTGAGGCGGAATCGCGTCGCGTAGCCCAACATGGTCTTATGAAGGTTGTCGATGAGCTCGCCGCCGCGTTCCGCTACTTGGCCGGGGAAGAAACCTCGCAAGGACCAACAGCGTCCACCGGCTCGTGTCGCGGCCTCATAAACAGAGGCTCGGATGCCTCGCGTTTTGAGCATATCGGCGCAGGCCAATCCCGCCAGCCCGGCACCGACGATGCCGACGGACAGGGCGGAGGGCGTTGGTTTGGCGAGGGCGGTCTGGCGAGGAATCATCGTGCCGAGAGCGAGGGCTGCGCCTGTCGCCCCTGCGCCGAGGAGAAACTGCCGCCGAGAGATCGAATACGAGGATTGAGCCGAGGCCAACTGCCGGACTGCTTCGATCGCATCAGCAGTCGAGATGTGCCGGCCCTCGGCCAGCAAGGCGGCGGCCATCAATCGTGCAAAGGAACGGAATGCGGCGCTTCGGGCCATCGGCGAGCCTTCAGGATGAGTGCAAGCAAAGGCGATATCTTACAGAAGGCCGGGAACGGCGAAAAGAGGAAAGAGAAATCCGGGCAAAGCGTTTAGGGGCTTCCTTACGCCGGACGCATTTCCCACTGGTTGCCCGCCACACCGATCCGGTTTCGGTGGCGTCTCGGGTCTTCCTGCGGCATTCCATCGATGCTCATGCGAATATCCGCATTGACGTTGCCCACCAGGTAGTAACTGTGTTCCACCAGGCCCTTGACGATCCCGCTACAGTCGATCTGGTTGACCTTGTTATGCACTAGGGTGGGCCGGGCCGGGCCGTTCGATCCCAACCGGTCGGGATTGCCTTTGGTGAAATCCGATATGACGAGCGCTGCATCGCCACGATTGTAGTAGACACTGACGCTTCTTGCCAGTTCGTGGACTCGCCCCAACGGCTGTCCCTCTTCCAACACGTTGTCATCGACATCGGGCGAGCAGAGAAAGACATGTTCAAACAGACAGGGTAAGGCGTTGCCCGGTGTGAAGGCGTCGCATCGCGTGACCGCGTTCTGTAACAGGTAATTCCCCATGGAGGGGCATAACAGATGAAGGTCCTGCTTGCAGAGCTGCTCATCATCACGGCGAAGGGCCGCGAGAAAGTCTCGTACTTTGAGGATGCCCCGTCCCACCGCATTGCCCGATCCGGACGCTTCCGAGCGGTCCGACTTATAGGACACGAACGGCAGTGCCATGCCGTCCGAGGGCCAGGTGAAGAGCACCACCTGTACTGCTTGTTCGGGGTCTCCCTCAGGACAGTGATTCAGCATTTGCTGCAGCGACAATGCCGTGCCGACTGCGTCAGTCCAGGAGACATTGTAGCCATGGATAAAAATCAGCCATCCGTGTTCTTCCGCATGATCGTTTGCAGATCGGAAAAGGCCCCATCCGATCCGAGTTTGACGTTGTCCTGCTGGTCCTCGGCCACTGAACGGTTGATTTTTTCCTTATACGCGACGATGTTGGCGGACTCAGCGCACTTCGCCAGGTACTTGATCAGCCCTTCGCCGTCGCCTTCCCCGATGGTGCCGCAGTCTGCCTCAAGGTATTTGGCCATCTTGGCGTCATCGGCCTCCACCGTCACCCGGCCGAAGCGGAGATTTTCCACACCGTCATCGCTGAATTTTTTGCCGTAGCCGTCGGGATGCCAGCGATCATTGCCGAGATGGTTGCGGTTGGTCGCATAAAAGAGTCGTAACGCCGTCATCCTCGTCGCTCCTTTTCTCACAAGGTGAGATGCTCTGGCCGGTACCGGACGGTGCCGAGCGAGATGTGAATATCGGCTTCGACAGGGAAAGTCAAGAACGGATCGTCGGTGCCTGGTTCGTAGCGGGTCGAACGAGTCTACTATCCTTCCGGACGAGTTGCACCGAGTTCCTTCAGGAGAAAATTCCGAACGTGTACCCGCGCGTTGCGCGACGGTTGTCCAGCCGTGTCATCCTTTTTCCACGAGCCGATCAACGTGCTATGCGCATTGACCGGCTTCCCATCGCGCTGGTAGTCGCTCGAGGGGATTTCTCCACTGATAAACCGTGCGCCAAATTGGTCGCGCAAGGTCTGCTGTTTTGCCCGGTCGGAGATGCAGTCTGTTTCGAACCTCAGACCATAGATCCTCGCGGTGCTTTTTCTCGCTTGCAGGAGGTCGTCGGCCGACAGACCGAGGGATCGCTTGTCTTCGTCTGTGTACCACCAGAAGCGCATGGGCAGGGCGGGTTGCGCCACCACGGCGGCGGTGACGTGCGGGTGATCGAGCAGCGCGACCGGTAGCGGACCGGTCATGCAGTTGCCGATGATGCCGATGAACTGTTGATCGTGCCGCTCTCCGATCTTCTGTACGACGCCGCGCAGCCAATTCACGATCGGAGCACTGCCGTGGGCGGGGACTCCCCATTCACCGCCGGGGAAAAAAGCGAGTGATCCCTGAAACCAGTAAGCCCCCAACCCGCTCACGAGCGAGAACTTGCCTTGTTCACCGAACAGCAACGGAACATAGACGGTGAAGTCCTTCGAGAGCTCCTCCGCATAGGCCAATGTTCCTGGAGATAACCCGGTCAGCTCGTGGAGTAAGAGGATCGGCGGCTTGGACGTGCCGTCATTGAGACAGAAGACCGAATGCGTCAGGCCGGCATGCGAAAAGGGTTGCTCAAAGCACTCGGTCCACGCACCGATTGGAGCGCCTTCCTCTTTCGTGTGCGGCGCGCACATCCCGAATTGCGCGGCTGCACAGCCGGCCTGCACGAGGAGCAGGGCGGCCGCAACGGCTTGGAACAGCGAATGATGGGGTCTTCTCATATTGGTCGTTCGGGGTAATCTGCTACAGCGTGTGTTGTGCTATGTGACCCTGCCTTCCAAGGATGAGTCCCGATTGAGGGGGGGCCATCGTATCGGGACTGGGTAATGAGATCAACAATCATACTTCTTTATCGGGGTCCCAACCGACGGTGCACGTCTGAATCAGAATTGATGCAATTGGGATCATTTTGGGTCCTGTGAAAGTTTCATCCCCAAATGGATCCAGACGGATGATGCCATGGTCCGCTTTCGTGAACATCGATTCAAAGTAATCCTGCATACGAAAGCTCTACACAATTCTTGGCCGTCCAAGCGGCATGCGACATGCAATTCCTTGGATAAAACGAAGGCAACACCCAGAACGAACACCTAAGCCAAGAATGGAGGTTGCTATGAAAATAACGCACCGCATAAACCATGGCCTCCTCTGCTGTCTCGTCGTCGTAAACGGAGTCATGCTCCATTCAGCTGCATGGGGGGACTGTACAGTGGATCAGCGCATTGAGCTGGGAAAGCAAGGGTACGGCAAGGATGAAGTAGAACAGGCCTGTGTTAGCGACGGCAAGAACGCCGGTGAGAATTTCTGGGAAGCCCTCACCAAAGATATGGTGACTGACCTGGCAAATGGGCTTACAAATAGTCTCACAAAGGGACTGAACAATGCGTTGGTAGGACGAGAGAGGAATGCCACAGTGTCTACCGCGACTCCCAATAGTGCACGCGCATGCGTCACCAATGCCGGAACATGCCCGCTCTCTGGTGCACCAATCGGGGCTAGTTGTTACTGCCGAGCATGGAACGGAGCCACATTTTATGGGATCACCAAATAATGCCTATGGGAGGGCCTCAGTTCAGGACATACAAGCAAGATCGCTGGCAGCCAGGCTAGAGATAAGTGGACATAGGGGAATCTCGCAAGAGGACAGTGAAGAGTCGGATATCAGGAGGGTAACCAGGCTGGCGTGAACGAAAGAGTGGCACAAACTTTCCATAAGAAGTCTCAGACTTCATTGATTAAAGGGGAGTAGATCCCTTGCCGTTGTAGAGATCAGTCCGAAGCTTGCCAATGTTTATGAGTTTGCGCAAGCCCCGTTCTGGTTCAAATACAAAGGATATGGTGACAGGGATGGGTGTTGATCCGATGTTGTAGTGCCGTCTCTGTTTCCGGTGTATCTCATTCGATTCAACTTAAAATCCTATGGGATACACTCCTGTCACATTCACAGCACTCCATCCTACCGAGTGCCTGAAAAACCTTGATAAGGTCTGAGGACACTGGACCGGTTCTGCTCGGTATGCGATTTGCTGCATATCCGAATAATCGCCAGATCTCGATACTAAAGGAGATTAACTATGCCGCTCAAACGATATGGAGTGCTGAAAGGAAGAGCCATTGGTGCCACGCGTGAAGAAGACCAATCCTCTCCTCATTATCAGGTTCATATTCAAGCCGGTTCGATACACTATCGCATCGCAGTGAACATCAAATCTCAACTCAGTCCGTCGGAACTTCTCTTTTTAGTCGATGACGATTTCCGTCATCCCATGACCACCGCGTTACCGGGTCTATCCGACGATTTTATTCTGTTGTCGAGTGAGCCGGGCGGACAGGCGGTGGATTTTATCCGCGGTAATCTCTTTAATCGATTGGACATGCGGCTCCTTCCACCCAATCTTCCTGGACCGGACAATGATTTGAGCGACCAGATCGAGCATTACGTCAAGCGGGCCATGCAAGAACCAGTGGCACGGGTCTACGCGTTTGGGGAGCGGTGGGGACCGGACGCTGAGAAAGCGGACAAGACTTTTGATTTTCGACCAGGGAACGGTGTTCACGACATTCATATGAACCAGGGAAATGCACCGCCTCATACCGGTGATGACGGGGTTTGGCAGGATGGAGCCCTCATATTCCATTTTCCTTCTTCCAGCCAATGGGTGGCCGTGTTTTTGGCGTTTCAGTCCCAGGCATGGCACACCGACGATCATACCGGACATGCCAGCCCAGACGTGCCAAACCCCGGTCCTGGACCGCAGCCGAATCCGACCGAGCCGGATCATATCGTCCGAATCATCGGTGCACTCGTGAACCCACTCGGACCCTCGCCGGAACGGGAGACAGTCACGCTGCTCAATGCGTCGCCCGAGTCAATTGATCTGACCGGATGGAAAATTGCCGACCGGCTCAAGAAAACTTGCGTGCTGTCCGGTGTCATCGCGTCCGGTGCCACTCTGACGGTCCAACTATCAGAGGACGTGCAGCTGGGGAACAAAGGAGGGATTATCACGCTATTGAATGACAAGGGTCTAAAAGTAGATGGAGTGTCGTACACGGCGCAAGAGGCGAATAAAGAGGGATGGACCATCGTGTTTTAAGCAGCTCGATTGACGGACGACTGGCATTTGATGGAAGAGCGCAAGCCGCTTAAGAAGATGCAACCGTTGGAGTAAATCGATGTCCTTCCGGGTAGTCGAGTCATGGCATATTCACGACTGTGTACTCTGACTCAAATTCACTATGACACCGAAGGTGAGCTTGATTTGCAAGGCGCACTCGACGGTCCTATCTCTTGAGCCGCTCAAAAACATCGAGATCTTCTAGCAATGTCCCTATCGATCCCGACCTCCATATGTTGTTGGTCGACCGGAGTGATTCTGTAGCTGACTTTCTCCACTCCACCATAAGGTCATATTCTGGCTGCCCATCACATCATCTGTAGCATGAGTGCCGTCGGCCGTTGTGCCGACAACGCGGCGGCCGAAAGTTTCTTTGGCATCCTCAAGCGAGAACGCGTGAACCGACGACAGTACCGGACCTGGGCCGAAGCCAGAGCGGATATCTTTGATGACATCGAACGCTGGCACAATCCCCGGCAACGGCGGAGACTGGCGTTCCAACAAGAGGCGCAAATACTCTTCACTCACCTGTCCGTGGAAACGGGGTAGAACCCATATGACTCGTGTGGCTAAAGGCTTACAGCTCTATTCAAATAGGTGCAAGAAGCTCTATTAAGCCCGTGCTAGTGCATGTGGGCAAGAGTTCAGCAATAAAGAAGCTCGTCCAGACCGCGGATCGAAGCATGTGTAAGTTCAAAAACAGTTTCACGAGAGCTTGATCCCGTCGGTGATAGCATAGGCAACGGCATAACAAACGAAGATGCCGAGGCCACCGACCGTGCCGACTATGATCGAGGTCATCCAGTTGCCGCGCGTGACGTGTTTGGCGAGGATGGCCAGCAGAATCGCAATGCCGAACTCGCCAAGGATAATGTAATACGGTGTGTAGGAGAGCATGCGGCAGTTGTCATACTGCCACCAGCTGATACGCCGAGCCATTTCTTCGTAGTAGGGGATATTGATCGCGCCCAGCAGGCCGACTCCCAGCATTCCCCAACCGCCGAACCGATTCCAGAGCCAGAGCCCGACATATCCAAGTTGCACGACAACGACTTCCCAGGCGAACGGCATCCAGAGAGGCGAGCGCCAGAGCATTGGTCCGCCGCCGATGGAATAGTCGAGTGTCTTCGTATAGTTCACCAGCCAGGCGTCCGCGGCCAGTTCCGTGAAGCCCGCCGCCAGTCCGAAGATCATCAATCGCGCAAGGAGGATGTCCCCATGTTTAGCAATGAACCAGAGCAACATGGCGTTATCGACGAGATTGAGTGCGAGGCCGGTTTTCCAATCAGACCAAGGCGCCCATGTCAGCAAGGCAACAGCAAGAATGTTGGTGATAATGGTGGCAATGATGAGAAGTAAACGCTTGAGCACCAAGGAATCGTCGAGCTCCTGCAAAAACACCGGCGGTGTTGCAAGACTAAGAGGTGGTCTGGTGAGCAGCACTTCGTAAGGTGTGATCACGGAATGCCGCATTCCATCTCGATTCATAACCTGATCTACGAAAGCGGGAGAAAATTGGATCTCTATCTCGTGAAAAATGAAGCAGAGCAGCTATGTCTGCGAAGCAGCGAGATGCCAAGATGGCGGTCGGATTTGGCGAATGAGTTGAACGAGGTGCTCGGGAGATGTTTTTGCACGCAGCTAAAAACGACTAAGGTCACTAATGGGTAATACCCGGCGGCTCGACCTTACACGATGCGAGGGAACGTCAGTTCCCTCGGTCGCTTTCGATGAGAACGGGGCGGGAGACGTTCAGCCTCGGCGTCATCTCAGAGTAGACCATAGGACTTTGTTCGAGCTCATCGACGACCGGATGGGAACCCATGTCGATCGATCCCTTGAAGAATGAGCCCTCTTCCATCGAAAAAGAAGGGGTGGAAATGTCGCCGAGCAAGACCCCGGGCTTGAGCAGCTGGATTTTCCCGCTGGCGGTGATGTTCCCATGAATCTTTCCCCTGGTCACAATCGTCTCGGCGATAATGGTACCTCGGATGATCGCGTTCTCGCCGATCACCAGCATCCCCTTCGCGTGAATTTCTCCTTCGATCGAGCTGTCTAATTGAACGGTGCTGTGAAAGTGGACGATGCCTTTGAAGGTGACATCTTTCCCGAGAACGGTAAAATTCCCATTATCGCTGCCCTCAAGTTCTCGTTTTTTGTCCCACATGATGATGACCCTCTTTTAAGCTGGAGATGAGCGTACTCAACACCTTTTGTGTACAAAGTCAGCAGAAATTTCGTGACAACATACAGGAGTCGGGAGAAAGAATCAAAGGGTCATTTTTGGAGAGTCAGTCTGTGGTGGGAGCAGGATTACTTTTTGTCCGAGGCTGGTTCCGGAGTGCGTGTCTTTCCCGAGCCTTGTGCACTGATGGACTTGACGGCTTTGCCAACGGCCGGCCCGATCTTCGGAATTTCTTTCTCGACGTTCTGTGCGGCGCTCCGTAACCCACGTGTGAGCTCATCCACAGTGAGTCCCTTGTTGCGTTCGGCCTGCTGTGAATCAGCGGCCGAGGCCACATGACTGGTAACAAGCAGGAGTGTCAGGACCCAAAGACCTTGTCGTCGATCCATAGTGAAACTGTACCATATGTGGAAACGCCTTTCAGGCTCAGTCCAGTAGATGGTGTATTCGGTTGGGATCGCGTATGATCGCGCCGGTCTACAACCAGAGATATCAGAGAGGTCAGATACGATGGATGTCGAAGCGTCATCACGGTGGTTGGTATGTGTCGGCTGTATTAGCGCCGGACTTGGAGTGGCCGCCGGTGCATTTGGGGCTCATCTGCTCAAGGGTGTATTGGATCAGCCGATGCTGGCGGTCTACGACACGGCCACCCGTTACCAGATGTATCATGCCTTCGGGATGATCGTGAGCGGCTTTGCCGTTCGCATCGGGCGTGATGCCGGGGCAGCCAAAGCCGGTTGGCTGTTTCTGGCGGGGACGCTTTTGTTCTCCGGGAGTCTCTATGGCGTCTCGTTGCTGGGGATTCGTTGGCTCGGAGCTGTCACTCCAATCGGGGGAGCACTATTTATTATTGGTTGGGTTTTGCTGGCTTGGCGCGCTTGGAGAAGTTCAAGAAGCTGAAAAAAATTAAGGCCGGCAGCCGGTCAACTGCTTGCCGCTGATCGCCCCCCATCCTCCCGTGTTGTTCACGAAAGATCCTTCAATCCTCGCACCGTCTTTGATGAACAGCAAGCTGTCTTCCTGGATGCGGCCGTTTTGCTCCCATCGCAAGTAAATGGCATCGCCCGCGAAAATGGATTCCGCCGGCGTGATGGAGTCGGCCGATACTTGTCCGGCCGGGGGGAACGTCATGGTGGCCTTCTGCTCTCCGTGATTCTGGTGGTTATGAACGATCCATTGCCAGGTCCCGCAGAGCCGAGCCTGACCTCTCGTCTGCCTGATACGCTCCTTCCAGCCATAGATGTCCCACCAGGCGGCAGTTGCCCGCTGACTGGCTTCAAATACCGTATGCTCGGCAGCCAGCAGAAGTTCTGTGTTCTGTTGCTTGGGGGTGGTTTGAGAGGTCCGAAGAGCCTGGTCTTCCTGGGTGAGGCGGAGCAGGTCGGCAAGCGATGTGCTCCGGCTGCGACCGTGCAACCACTCTTGTCGGTCAGGGGAAAGTGAGACGGCTGCCGAGGATTGAGTCACGTCGTGGCTGATGACATGTGCCAACTGCCATGCAGCCAGTGCTCCCATCAACTCATAGACCGCCCGGGATAATTCAGCCAATCCCAGCTCCTTGACCATTTTACTCGGGAGTCGTTTAGTGCCCAGTGCTGCTGCCGCATCTTTCAGACCGAGCGCAGAGCCGACGCTCGTGGTGAACAGCGTCATGGCGCCCTCGTCCGACTCGATCGGAGTGAACTGGTCGGTGCGTTGACCGACTATGTCGGCCAGAAGGGTCGGTGACACCCGTTCTTCTGCGACTGCGGGAGAGAGTGTGAGAATGAAGAGGCCCACGATCAGGAAGAAACCAGTTACGGCCGGGCGACGCCGGCTGCGATCTCGTTTGTGGCAAAGGGTTCCCGCGCCAGCGATCAATGTGCGCGTCTGATTGCGGAGTGGAGCGCTGCTTTGGGTCATATTCCTTGGAAGCAGGACCTCAAGAAGCTCGCGGTTCGTTCCCAGGCGAGGGCCGAACTGTCGGGATCATAGATGTCCGGCTTCATATCGTTACAAAAAGCGTGGGATGCTTCGGGATAGAGATGACTCTCGACTCGCTTGGCGTATTCTCCAGCGGCATTGCGTATCTGCTCGATGTCGTCCTGCGTGGCCCAGGTGTCCTTTCCTGCCTGATGATACAACACGGGTGCATAGAGGTCTTTCATCAGCTCTTTGGGTGTGACCATCTTGCCGTAATACGAAACGGCAGCACGCAACCGCTTCCGATGACAGGCGAACCGCAGGGCATAGGATCCGCCCATGCCGTAGCCGACGGCCCCATGAATATTCCGCTTCGTGAAGGTGCGGGTATTGAGATATTCGCAACAGGAATTGATGTCCGTGATGACATGCGCGTCGTTCTGCCGTTCCAGTAGGGCGGCCGCCACATCGTCATTGGCGGTCACCGTTCCTCCCAACCGGCCGTAGAGATTGGGAATGATCACCGCGTATCCCTCACAGGCCAGCCTGGCGCCCAAGTCCTTCATCTGCCCGGTCAGGCCCCACCAATCATGCAACAAGATCAGGCCCGGATAGGTTCCCGGTTGTTGCGGCCAGAACAAAAGGCTATCGATTTGATGCTCCTTCGGCATTTTGGTCTTGAAGTAGGGATCGACCATCTGATCGGTATGCGTGGGGATCGGCACCCCGCTTGGGAACCGCGCTGTTCCTGTGCCGATCTGTTCCAGCGTGAAGGGGGCCGTTTGAGTGGTAGGCATGGTCGGAGCGCCTTATCGGAGCTGCTGTACAGTCAATATAGCCGTACTATATGAAGCCGCTTGCGGGAATGTCAAATGAGGGCCATTGACTGATTGATATCACCATTTTACTCTGAATCAGTTGAGAGGGACTCGTGAATCAGGGACGCATCGGTATAGGGTTGATCGGGGTGGGTAGGCATGGGCTCCGATATGCACAGCACATCGTGCACGACCTTCCGACTGCCTTCCTAAGTGCAGTCTGCCGGCAACATCCTGAACAAGCGTTCATTGTTCCTGGAGCGCCGCCGGTCAAAGTCTACGCGACGGCCGCGTCTCTTATTGCCGATGCCATGGTTGACGTGGTTGTTGTGGTGACTCCTCCCATATTGTTCCCGGAGATCTGCCGGTTGGCCGTGCAAGCCCGCAAACCTATGTTGATTGAGAAGCCGCTGGGAATTACGGCGGCCGATGCCCATGCGATGGTCGCTTCAGTCCGTGAAGCAGCGGTGCCGTTGATGACTGCGCAAACCCTCCGGTTCGACAATACTATTCAGCACATGAAGCAGCTCCGGCAGTGTATCGGGCGGTCCGATCGACTGGACTTGATCAGCCGGATCGAGACAAGAAAGACGGCCTTTGACCATGCCGATGGCTATGGCAAGCGAGGGGCTTTGTTGGAAATCGGAGTGCACATGCTTGACTTGGTTCGATTCGTGACCGGGGAAGAAGTGAGCGAGGCGCGTTGTACGATGGACGTGCGGCCGGCTGCCGGACCGGAAACCGCGGCCTCCGTTCGCCTTACGATGTCCAGCGGAACGAGATGTCAGATTGAAATCGCGCGAGTGCCGGCAGACCGTGTCGGGCGGGCAACCTGGTGGGGGTCGCAGGGTCGACTGGATGTAGACTGGGGACAGCGCCGGATCCGTTGCAGTGACGGTACCGTCACCAGGAATTTCGAACTTCCCCCATCGCAAACGGTGCTCGCCACCCTCACCGCGTTCTTACAGGCAGTGACTGACGGATCCCCGATGCCCATCACGGGAGAGGATGGGCATCGGGCGGTAGAACTCGCCGAGGCCTGTTACAGGTCGGCGCAGCTCGGTGGGGCACCGGTCACCCTACCCATTCAGTCTTAAGGTTCTGCAACGATGTGAGTGTCTGTTTCTTCGACTCCATCAATGGCGTGTATTTTCGTGATCACGACGTCGGAGAGCGCCCGCTCATCCTGGACGCTGATGAAGACGAAGATATCCGGACGGCCGAAGCAGGAGTGGGCTTGCTCGACGCCGGATATGCGTTTGAGTGCGCCGACGACGTCTTTCGTCTTTCCCGCTTTCACCTTGATGAGAATATAGGCTCGGGTTGCCACGTGTCCCTCCTTTGCGCCAAGATTAAGAACTCGACATGTCGTTGCGAAATTGAAACCCCGGTCATCCTTCTTCTTCAGCGAACGGCTGTTCCCGGCATCGTGTTTCGATGAAGCGCATACACCTCTCCAAAATCCTGCCCGTGTGCCGCCAGCGCAGACCGGCCGTCCCGCACGAGTTTCATGAATCGTTTGAAGTCATCCACCGACAGGTTGAATTGCCCGAGGCCCGTTGCCAGTCGCTGCAGCTCTTCGTCCGGCACATGACGGTCCGCGTCGGCGAGTGCTTCCAGCATTTCAGCGGTCCATCCAGTTGAGCGAAATCGCTCCAGAACCGCGGGTGCGTGTTCGCCATGCTTGTCGGCTACGGCACGATTCGCGAAATCCTGTACTGAGCGATCCGTACCCTTGGCAAAGGTGGCTTGGAGTTGGATGACAGACTGAATGATGCGATCAGCTTCTCTGGTGCCTTCGGGCGGCAGCACGTCCGCTTGTTGAAGGGTTGCGAGAACGGCCATGGCCGATCCGACAAACGGAGATGCGCTCTTGGGCCGCTGTGTGGGAATCGGAGGGGTGCCGTTCGCGGCAAATGCTGAGGAACAATCCGCCGGGAGGAAGGAGAGCATAAAAGAGAGGCTGAGGACCCAAATCGGACAAGCCTGCCAGTTGAATCCTCTCCGACTTGTGGGGACCGTTCCCTCTGGGCGAAACCAGAGGCGCATGGGCGAATTATACAGAGTCGGCCCATGTGGCGCTAGTGAAGCTCATTCAGGCAGCCGTTCTATTGAAACCCTTATGGATAATTACTATAATCTCGCGGAAACGGCCGCGGTCCGGAACAGAAAGGCAGTGGTGGTATGCTTGCCAAGGTCAGGAGCGCGGCGCTTGTCGGTCTCGACGCCCATCTGGTCGATGTCGAGGTCGATATTTCTGGCGGCCTCCCCCAGTTCTCAGTCGTTGGGTTGCCCGATGCCACGGTCAAGGAAAGCCGAGACCGAGTACGTTCCGCGCTAAAGAACACCGGATTTCACTTCCCCGCCAAGAGAATTACCGTCAATTTGGCTCCCGCCGGCGTGAAAAAGGAGGGGTCAGGACTCGACCTCGCGATTGCCATCGGGATTCTCGTCGCGGAGGAGGTCATTCCGCAGGCCATGCTGGACACGCGTGTGTTGGTCGGGGAGCTCTCGTTGGACGGCCGTGTCAAGCCGATCACGGGAGCCCTATCCTTTGCGCTCGTGTGTCGCGCCGGGTATGAATTGTTGCTGCCGGCCAACAATGGTGCGGAAGCCGCACTCGTGGAAGGGGTACGTGTCTATCCGCTCCACAGCCTTCCAGAAGCCGTCGAGTTTCTCAAGGGAAGCCAGATCATTGTCCCGAGCCGGTCCAATCACGACGTGCTGGAGTCCACCAGATCGACGGAGGAAGAAGACTATACCGACGTGCGTGGACAGGACCATGCCAAACGGGCGCTCGAGATTGCCGCCTCCGGCGGACACAATGTGCTGATGGTCGGTCCTCCAGGTTCCGGGAAAACGATGCTGGCGCGCCGATTGCCCTCGATTCTTCCGTTGCTGGAACTGGAGGAGGCGATTGAAACGACTCGGGTCCATAGTGTGGCCGGCCAACTTGCTCCGGAACGGCCGTTGTTGACGGTACGGCCGTTTAGAGCCCCACATCACAGCATCTCGGATGCCGGACTTGTCGGAGGAGGGACCGTTCCAAAGCCCGGGGAAGTTTCGCTGGCGCATAACGGCGTCTTGTTTCTAGACGAATCGCCGGAATTCAAGCGAGGGGTCCTGGAAGGGTTGCGGCAGCCGTTGGAAGATGGGCATGTCATCTTGACGAGAGCGAGCGGAACCTTGAAGTATCCGGCCCGATTCATGTTGATTGCCGCGATGAATCCTTGTCCCTGCGGATATTATGGAGACCGGATACGGCCCTGTCTGTGTACCGGAATGCAGATTCGGCGGTATCGAGCGAAGCTCTCCGGGCCATTGCTGGACCGGCTGGATATTCATCTCGATGTTCCTCCCGTACCGGTTCGAGAGCTCCGCACCGAACTTCCTGTTCCGGAAGGATCAGCCATGATCAGAACACGTGTCATTGCGGCTCGTGAGCGCCAACGGCGACGGTATCGAAGCGACGGCATCTACACGAATGCGCAGTTGAAGCCGCGAATGGTAAAGCGGTATTGTGGGCTCGATCAGCCTGCTCAAGAGTTGCTCGAGCACGCGATGGCCAGACTTCGATTGTCGGCGCGAGCGCACGGACGTATTCTGCGTGTTGCGCGGACCATTGCCGACCTGGCCGATTCTGATAGGATTGACGCGGTGCACATCGCGGAGGCTATTCAATACCGCTCGTTCGACCGCAATCCCGACGTGTGAGGACCCGGTGGCTTCAACAAAAGTGTTTCTCTGGTGGTTTGTCGTGGGCGCGACGATGGCGCTGGCCGTCATTCTGGTGCAAGGCGGCATCAGGGAAGTGATGCAGGCGCAAGGGTCCGTGTGGGAGTTAAAGCTCGTCGAGCTGTTGACCACCATCATGGGCGGAGGGCTGTTGGGAGGCTGCATTGCACTGATTCTCGACCGGATCAAGAAGTCCTAAGTTCTGGGTTGAATCTTTCCTCAATGTGACCGTTGTTCATCGGTTCGTATCGCGGTGGTCATGCTGCCTACGGTTGCTCTCCTACCATCTTCACGCCGACCAACTCGCTGGACCCGGTTCCCCAAGGTAACGTCGACGTGCGGTTTGCCCCGCTATTGTTGAGGGTTGAAAAAAGGCCTGTCTCAGAGATACAAGAGAAGGCAAAGACAGACTAACCCGAGGCCCCAAAAGTATGGATATCGAAGTCGGCTCCAATCTCTACCGCAACTCGAACGGAACCATTGAGATCGAGGGTGTGCCGCAAATTCACGTGGCTCGGCATCCCTTGACCGGTGCGCTTCTGGTCAATTTTGCTCTGTTTGATTCGAACGGACGAATGCTCGCGAAAGTGGTGGACAGCACCCTAATGTTCAACGAGCGGCGCGCCTATGAATTGACGAAGACAGACACGGGCATGGCCATGAAGGATACCGCTTCCGGGAAGATTCTCTTGCAGTTCGAGGCGAAAGCCTCCGATGTGGTCTCCTTTTCACGCGGAGAGTTTTACACGATGAAAGGCCACCTCTTTCAAGTATCGGCGACTGAATGGAAACTTGAGAAGCAGCACAAGAGCGGGTTGACGCACGATACACAAGGCGGCGCCGTCTCTATCGGGTAGACGAAGACGTCCGCGGCTCCGTCACCGTCGGGACCACAACGAGATTCCCGTTTTTGATATCGACCGAGGCCGTATCCCCGTCCCGCAACTCTCCTTTCACCAGCAACCGCGCCATCGGCGTTTCCAATTCCTGTTGTATGAGGCGCTTGAGGGGTCTCGCTCCATAAACCGGGTCGTAGCCGCGTTCTCCTAAATGCGTGAGTGCTGCCGGAGTGACAGTCAGTGTCATCCGGCGTTCCTCCAATCTGCTGCGGAGACGTTCCAGCTGAATCTCCACGATCTTGATCAAGTGTTCGGTGCCGAGCGGATGGAAGACGACCATCTCGTCGACGCGGTTCAGGAATTCAGGGCGAAAATGTTGCCGAAGTTCGCCCATGACCACTGTTCTGACTTGTTCATAATTGGCACCGCGTTGCTGCGCTTCCAAGATGTGCGGGCTGCCGATATTGGAGGTCATGATCAGTACGGTGTTCTTGAAGTCGACCGTACGGCCTTGTGAATCGGTCAGCCGGCCGTCATCGAGCACCTGCAGCAGGACATTAAAGACGTCGTGATGCGCTTTTTCAATTTCGTCGAACAGGATCACCGAAAAAGGACGCCGGCGAACGGCCTCCGTCAGTTGACCGCCTTCATCGTACCCGATATAGCCGGGAGGCGCGCCGATCAAGCGGGCGACGGTGTGCTTCTCCATGTATTCGGACATATCGATTCTGATCAGATTCCCTTCGTTATCGAAGAGAATCGCGGCCAACGCACGAGCCAGTTCGGTTTTGCCGACTCCCGTGGGTCCCAGGAAGAGAAACGAACCGATCGGTCGATGAGGATCCTTGATGCCCGAACGGGCGCGTAGCACGGCGTCCGCGACCGCTCGAACACCTTCGTCCTGTCCCACCACACGCTGATGGAGCAGTTCTTCGAGTTTCAGCAACTTGTCGGTTTCTCCCTCCAGTAACCGAGAGACCGGAATGCCGGTCCATCGGCTGACCACGGCGGCGATTTCGTCTTCATCGACCTCTTCCTTCAGCAGCTTGGTCTCATCCTGTTTCTTCCCCAAATGCTGCTGCTCCAGTGCCAGTTCTCGTTCTAACCGAGGCAATTCTCCATACCGGAGTTCGGCCACGCGGTTGAGGTCGTAGGCTCGCTCCGCCTGATCGATCTTCAGCTTAATGTCCTCGATCGCTTCGCGTGTTTTGCGAAGCCGGGAGACGGACGTCTTTTCCGATTCCCACCTGGTTTTAAGGGCTTGCAAGTCGCGTTGCTTCTCGTTTAGCTCGGCTTCGAGCGTGGTCAAGCGGGCCGCGCTCGCGGGATCCTTCTCTTTTCTCAATGCCTCCCGTTCAATTTCCAGTTGCAACACCTTGCGTGAGACTTCGTCTAGCTCGGCCGGTAGGCTGTCGATCTCCGTTCTGAGGCGAGCCGCCGCCTCGTCGACCAAGTCGATGGCCTTATCCGGGAGAAACCGGTCTGAAATATATCGATGCGACAGCTTGGCCGCGGCGACCAGCGCACTGTCCTTAATCCGTACACCATGGTGCACTTCATATCGCTCTTTGAGCCCGCGTAAGATGGAAATGGTGTTCTCCACGGATGGTTGATCGACAAGGACCGTCTGAAAGCGGCGTTCCAATGCCGCATCTTTTTCGATGTGTTTGCGATACTCGTCGAGCGTCGTGGCGCCGATGAGGTGCAACTCACCCCGCGCCAGCATCGGCTTCAACAGATTGGCCGCATCCATCGAGCCTTCGGCCGCACCGGCCCCGACGACCGTGTGCAATTCATCGATGAACAGGAGAATCTGACCTTGAGAGGATTGTATTTCTTTTAACACGGCCTTGAGCCGCTCTTCGAACTCGCCGCGAAACTTGGCACCCGCGACGAGCGATCCCATATCTAACGCGAAAAGCTTCTTGTGCTTAAGGCTCTCAGGCACGTCACCTTTGATGATACGGATAGCCAGCCCTTCCACGATGGCGGTCTTCCCGACCCCTGGTTCGCCGATGAGAACCGGGTTGTTCTTCGTCCGGCGGGACAAGATCTGAATCACGCGCCTGATTTCATCGTCGCGTCCGATGACGGGATCGAGCTTGCCTTGTCCGGCTAACTGAGTCAGATCTCGGCCATATTTCACCAACGACTGGTAGGTGCTTTCGGGGTCCTGACTGGTGACGCGTTGATTCCCGCGTACCTGCTGCAACCCGGACAAGAGGCGGTCTCTGGTGAGGCCGAGTTTCTTGAAGACGCCTCCTTCCTGGACCATCGCCAACAGCACGTGCTCGACGCTGAGAAAATCGTCCTTCAGCGACCTCTGCTCGTCCTCCGCTCGGCTCAAGATCTGGCTGAGGCGGGTGGCCACATGCAGTTGGCCCGGGGCGGCGCCGGAACCTTGTACTTGCGGCAGCTTGGCGAGGGCTTGTTCGACCGCTTGCCGTACAGCGGGCAAGGCGAGCCCCGCTCCCTCGAGCAAGGCCGGGGTCGTGCCGCTCTCCTGATCGAGCAGCGCCAACAGCACGTGTTCCACGTCGATGCCTTGATGGCTTCGACGTTGCGCGTGAGCGGAGGCGGCCTGCAAGGCCTCCTGCAGCTTGATCGTCATTCGGTTCATGTCCATAGAGATTCACCCGTCAAATGTACGTCGATGAACCATAGAGATTCACCCGTCAAATGTACGTCGATGAACCATCTGATAATCATCCCGCGAAACAAGTCAACCAAGAATCTCTTTCTGTCGGCGACGCGACTAGTTCTTGACCTCTTCGGCAATCCCGACTAGGGTACGGACCGATATGGTGAACCTCGTTTCGGCCACCCTCCACCTCTATCGCCAAGTGTTGTACGCGACGGGACGTTCGCTCGTTCGTAGCTGGCTGACCATGGTGGCGCTCATCGTGTTTGCCGTCCTATTTTTGGGGGTTGCGAGGATCGCCTCTCCTTTGGGTATCGCCGGAGGATTTGTGCTTGGTATCGCAAATGCCTTGATGGTGGGTGCGACCCTGCGGCTTATCGAACAGTCCCTTAACGGGGTACGAAGTATTCAACTGGCGGATGTGACCGAAAGCTTCGGGCATTACTTCTGGGACGTGATCGGTGTCGGATTCGTGTTGTGGTTGCCGACGTTGTTGTTGGATATGGGCATGCAGGCCAATCCCTATGGCCAGTTTCTGTTGTCGGCCTTTCTTCTCCTGGTCTTCATTCTATTGAATCCCGCGCCTGAGGTGATCTATCAAGTCCGACACGATTCAACCCTCGACGTCTTCAAGGCTTCCTATGAATTTGTGTTGGAGCATTGGATCGAATGGTTTCTGCCGTTTGGCCTCCTCATGTTGCCCGTGGTGCTTTCTCCCAGCGGCCTCCAGGAGTTTTTTTCGCTTTCCGGCCGTGTCGGCCGCGGCGCCGGCCTCGATTTCTTGCAAATTCTCATGCTGCCGTTCACTGCTATCGGGGGATGGTTGTCTTATGTGGGGATCGATTCTGAAGAGCAGGGGATCATTCTGCTCCTCCTCACGCCACCGATGGCAATGGCAGTCTTGCTGTTTCGCGGCCATCTTTTTGCATTGCTCCGAGGTTCTTCCAGACGGCAGCGTCTGTTTTCTCACCAGGTTGACGCCAGGCAGTAGGGGATTACAGTCACAATACACTGTTGCTGCGGGTCTTTTCAGTAGACTTTGAACAATTCCAGGCACTTCTCGATATTCTTGCTGAGTATGAGCTTGTGATGGGGAGCTGAAATAGTGTATGGTTTACCCTACACCTGCGTTCAGCCCTTCATCATACGGTTCAGGTGAGGCGCGGACTCATGCGGCTTTCAATTTTTTGGCGCCTGGTCATGACCTCCCTGGTCATTATTACAGTCATGGGAGGCGTCAATCTTTACGCACTCTTTCAACTTCGGCAATTGACGGCCATGAGCACGCAGATGGCATCCTACCATTATCCAGCTGTCGAATCCGCGAAGAGGCTCTTGGGGTCACTCTATGCCCAATTGAATAGTGAAAAAAAATTCCTTGCGACAAAAGATCAGACCTTTCTGACGAACTTGACCGAAGAAGTTGAAGAATTCCAGCGCAATCTCCAGCTCCTGCAGAACCAGGAAAGCTCCTCTCAGGGGTTGAAACTGCTGCGGGAGACGGGCGACTTGCTGAAGGAACAGTCGAGGCTTTTTCGGGATGAATTCCAGAAGACGAAAGGGAAGTCCCGTCAGGCCACTCTGGAGTATGAAGCCAAACGCGATGTCCTCATGGATCGGATGTCCTCCTCGATTCAGAGTTACATCGATTTGCATGAGGTGCGGGTGAGCGTCGGAGTAAGCGAATCACGTTCGAGCGCGGCTCAAGCCGAGGCTGTTACGGAGCAACTTGTGATGGTTGCCCTGGTCTTTGGGTTGGGACTTGCCGGCGTCGCCAGCTATACGATTTTGCGTCCGCTCCGACAGCTGCAAGGGCACATCAAACAGATCGGACAAGGGAATTTCGGCACGTCCCTCCAGATCAAGGCTCCGGCTGAGCTGCGAGATCTGGTGGATACCGTGAATTGGATGGGCAGAAAGTTACAAGAAATCGATGATATGAAAACGGAATTCTTGGCGCACGTGTCCCACGAATTGCGCACGCCGATGGCTTCGATTCAAGAGGGGACGCATCTGCTCCTTGACGAAATTCCGGGACCGCTGGTACAGGAGCAACGAACGACTCTTCGGATCATGGCCGACAGCAGCCGGCGCTTGATCCACCTGATCAACACGATTCTGGATCTGTCGAAAATGGAAGCCGGAATGATGGAATACCGCATCGTCCCGGTGGATCTCCAGCGAATCGCTGAAATCTCCATCAACAAGGTTCGTCTTCTCGCCGACTCCAAGCATGTCCAGCTGGTGTTGGAAAGTGTCGGTGAGCGGGCATGGGTGAAGGCAGATGCTTCCCGTCTTGAACAGGTGCTGGACAATCTCCTGTCAAACGCCCTGAAGTTCAGCCCTGAGGGAGGTGTGGTAAAGGTTCATATGACCCCCGATCTACAAGCCGGAGTTCTCGAAGTTTCCGTTTCTGATACGGGACCCGGAATTGCTCCGGAAGACCTCCCGCATATTTTCGAACGTTTCTATCAGGGTCGCACGAAAGTGAAGCATTCGGCAGGGAGCGGGTTGGGTCTGGCGTTGGCCAAGAAGGTGGTCGAAGCCCATGGCGGAAGAATCTGGATTGAAAGTGAGAAAGGCAAAGGGGCAACTGTACGGTTTATCCTACGGTTGACGAAACCGGAAAAGGTAGGGCAATCGTGAGCAGAACGACTCTGTCTATCACAGCCGGCCACATTGTGTTTTCTCTGTTATTAGTCGGATGTGCTTCCTGGGTGACACCAGCCCCCGCGTCTCGTCCTTATTTTAGGGCCGAGCCACAAGAAGTCAAAAGTTTTCAAATGCTTGCAAGAAAACAAGAGGGGTTGGCTGTGAGATGCAGTCAGTTGATGTCCTGTGACCACGTATACTTTACGCTCGGACTATTGGGTCTCTATGAAAGTCGCGAAGTTGCGGAGAAATATTTCGGCAAGGTGTTGGCGGTGGCTCCTATCAGCCAACTGGCGGAGTCGAGTAAAGCCTGGCTCCAACTCTTGAAGGAGCCTGCGGTTCCGGAACGGAAAACTTGGTCCGAAGCGGTGCTGACTGCCCCTGCCATTGCAGAGACCAATACATCATTGGCGTCGACTGCCGACCGTCTGGTGCGGGATTTGCTTGATAAGGAGATGGTCATTCAACAACTTCGTTCCTCCAAGGAGGACGATTCTGAAGCGGTTGAGATCTTGCAGCGTGAATTAGCGGATCGAGACCACAAGATTGAGTCACTGCTCTCGAGGAAAGACCCAGTGAAGACATCGGTCGATCCCGCGGTGGTTCAAAATCTGCAAAAACAGCTCGCCGAGCGAGATAAAAGGGTCGAGGAACTTTCTACGCAGTTGGAGGCTTTGAAACGTATCGATCAGGAAATGCGTGAAAAGGTGCGCCCGATCCGTCCGCCGGTGATGGTTCCGGTGCCGGGTCCCGACATGACACCTTAGCAAAGATCGGAAGGAACATTGAACATGGAACAAGAGAACATTCTCGTAGTCGACGACGATGAGGGGTTGCTGCATCTGCTGAAGATGCGGTTGTCCGCCATGGGATTTATGGTCACACCGTGTACGACAGGGCAGGATGCGGTCGGAGAGGCCAAGAAGACGATGTTTAATTTGGCTATCACCGACCTCCGCCTTCGCGGAGAGGACGGACTCGACGTAACCGAAGAGCTGTTGAGAAGTCATCCCGGACTTCCGGTCATTATTCTCACGGCCCATGGCAGTATTCCCAATGCGGTGGAGGCGATGCAGCGAGGGGCGTTCGGGTATCTGACGAAACCGTTTGATGACAAGGAATTGAAGGCCACCATTGAAAAAGCGCTCTCTCAACAGCGGATGAGCCGTGAGATTCAGCGTCTCAAGTCGTTGGTCAAGGAACTGTATGGACTCGAAAATGTCGTGGCGCGAAGTCCGGCGATGCAACGGCTCTTCCAGCAAATCGCGCAGGTTGCTGATTCGGATGCCACCATCTTGCTGTTTGGAGAGACCGGCACCGGCAAAGAAGTGATGGCCCGTGTCATCCATACGAACAGTCGGCGCAGTAAGGGTCCCTTTGTGGCGCTCAACTGCGCTGCCATACCTGAAACGCTATTCGAGAGCGAGCTGTTCGGACATGTCAAGGGCGCCTTTACGAGTGCCCACGGTGCCAAGCGAGGGTTGTTCCAGATGGCCAACGGCGGCACGCTGTTCCTCGATGAGATCGGCGAGATGCCGCTGTCCATGCAGGTGAAATTATTGCGCGCCGTGCAGGAACGGGAGATTCGGGAGGTGGGATCGGAGACCTCGATCAAAGTCGATGTTCGCATCATTGCCGCAACCAATAAGGATCTCGGGGAGGCGGTGAAGAACGGGTCATTCCGAAATGATCTGTACTATCGAATTTCGGTGGTCCCCTTGTTCGTTCCGCCTTTGCGGGATCGTCGCGACGATATCCCACTCTTGGCGCAACATTTCCTCAAGCTCAGTATGAAACGGGCCAATAAGGACGTGAAAGGGTTCACGCCCGCCGCACTCCATCGCCTCATGATCAATCCCTGGCCCGGCAACGTGCGGGAGTTGGAAAACGTGGTTGAAAAAGCCGTCGTCATGTCACGGCAGGATATGTTAACGCCGGATTTATTGCCGGCGGTCAGCGTGTCGGCAGAGTCTCCGCTCAAACCGCTTACGGAAGCCAAGGAAGAGTTCGAACGGACCTATCTGAAAAATGTGCTTCAGTTAACGGGCGGAAATATCTCGCGCGCCGCTCAGTTTGCCGGCCGGTACAGAGCGGACTTTTATAAGATGCTGAGAAAATATGGCCTTCACCCCTCGACGACGAAGGGAAAATCGGATTCCGAACTGGACGAACTGGAGGCCGAAACGAATTTGACTGAGGCGGAGCGATAGACGTCGCTCTCCGATCGCAATGCCCTCGCCGGACTTGGAAGGCCGCGTCTCAAGCGACGCGGCCTTTGTATTTGAAGACGCGTGCTCCGTTGGCCAGCGTCTTAACCGTGCGGGCTCTTGACCGCTTCGTTGCGTCTTGACCTTTTTCATTGCAGTCACCGTACTCGGCGCTTAGGATGTTCCTGTCTGGTTGCTGCCATATTGAGAAAGGAGCGATACCTATGATGCGACATGGGACGTCCATGATTGTCCTCGCGGGGACGGTGATCATGGCCTCAACCGTCACACTGGCACCCCCGTCGGTTCTCGGTGAAGGAGGGGCACGCCGTGACGTGGTACGTCATGCGGCCGAATCGGCGGGGGCGGAACGCGCAGCGCCGTCGTCGCTGTCCAAAAACGCAACGATCATGAGTCGGGATGGACAAGTGGTTCGCCAAGGCAGCAATGGATGGACATGCTTACCCGACGATCCCAATACATCCGGCACGGACTCCATATGTATGAATGAACCGTGGCGTAACTTTTGGGAGGCCCTGAAAGACAAGAAGAAGCCGACCGTTACCCAAGTAGGGATCGCGTATATGCTTCAAGGTGACAGGCCTGTGAGCAACACGGATCCCTATGCCGCAGAGCTCAAGTCTGGCGACGAGTGGGTGGACGGGGTCGGCGCGCACCTCATGATTCTGCTTCCGGATGCAGGGGTGCTGAAAAATGTGTCAGCCGATTCGAAAAATGGCGGACCGTGGATCATGTGGGCCGGTACCCCCTATGCCCATTTGATGGTTCCCATCGACAGTTATCCTTCGCGGTAACCGGATATTGGGATCGGTGACCCGGTTGAGGATTGCTTACGCTGTTGAACGCCTGAGCGATCTCTTCTCGCCGGAGCTACTGTTGTGCAGGCAAGAACCGTGGTGGGTGTGTCAACGCATAGGAGAAGTCGGAATAGCCGACGTACCTTGCTCCCGCCGGTGGCTGGTTCCATTTCTGTTCTACAGGCCAGTCAACAAGATGGCGGCCTAAAGTGGTTCAGGCACGTTTTTAAGTAATTCAGTCGCGCAGAGCCGCACGACTCCGGCTTCGTCCTTCGTGAGGTGCTCGCCCCGTGCTACAACGCGTTGTATCTGTTCGCTGACAGAGATAAACTCTACAATCTCCCTTCTGAAGCCGTTCATGTAAGTCTCCATGCGAGCAAACCTCCGTGCCGTTGTTGGGGGGTTGTACGTATAGGTCGTGATACACGCTGGAGATAATCTTTCAGTCGGCCTAGTCAAGCCCTTCCGAACCGGTTTCACAGCTGCCGAGTCATGAGACTTTGTTATCAGGAGATGTTAAACCATGACCGTTTATTGGGCTTTGCTAGGAGGGTTCCTAGTTTCGGTGTTTATGTACTCGAGGTAACAATAAAGAGCAACAGAGTGGTGACGCGTGCGCTATATGTGGATTGAACGGATCGCATTGTCTTTGATAATTTTGTCCGCGCAAGTCTCGAGGTGACGGACGCCTTGGAGACCGACTGTTATTTCAATGACTTGGATCGGCTTCGCCTTGAGAACTACGTGTCTGTTCTGCAGATGGCCTACATCGAATGGAAGCGAAGAAACGTGGGGAAATGACGGCGAAGTGATGTCCCCTCATCGATCGGAACCGGCTCATCGTATGAGGACCAGCAGCCTCTGGCTCGACTGTGGCTGACACAGATGTAAGAGGGCAGATCGGTTGACGTTCCGCGAATGCCTTCCCAGACTCTTCTCGTTGCAAAGTTCCTAGACGCGTCTTTCTTGCAGTATGAACCTGCTTAGCGAAACGGTGTGAAATCCGTCCGGAAGTTCGCAAAGACTTCCGAATGGCTACCGTTTCGCAGGACTTTAGGAGCAACCTTGGCGGACTTGGTCGCTCGACTTTTGCGTCGGTTGTGAGAGATTGTCTTATCGATGATGGCACCGCAATTTATGCAGTTCCAGGTGTAAAAGGCGAAAAAGAAGTCTGAAAGCCGCTCTAGCCTCAACATACCGTTACATTTCGGGCATTCCATAACCCCTCCTCCGATAAAGAATGAAACCTCCGGGGAAGGAAGCAAATTTTGATCCTTGGGATAAGGCAATGCTTTCAGCAGTTTAGAAAATCCCAGCATTCAGAATTGAACACTGGCTTGCGTTCTGTGTACATCCAGGTATCCGGCCAGCGAAATACATCCCCCGATTGGCTGGTCCACCAAAGATGGTACGCTATTTGATTGGGGGGAGAGATGACCAGTTGGACGAGAATGAATGGAGCGCAGCAATACTACCGCCCTCCTACTGCTGGCCAATCTCACCTGATCGGATTATGGGATGCCCGTTTCCCGATTGCGGCACCCATCACGCGATCTTTCTCATTGAGAAACTGCATGCTCCAATCTCGAACTTGTACCGCCGACGAAGGCGTCTGGAAGGACCACATCGAGGACAAGACCCGCTTCACGCCTTTATGCTGAAGGGCGCCAATCAGCTGATCAAGATTCAGCCGCGGGTTGTGACGATCATATGCAATAAGATAGGTGCCGATAACAGGTTCCTTTCAAGATCGTACCCGGTTTCAATGTCATGATCGGCAAGCGAAGGCTAGATTAATGTGCCAGCTCATACCGGACCATGCCCAGCATTTCTTCGATGTCAAAGGGCTTGCAGAGCGTCTGGCGAGCACCCAATAGCCTGGCGGTGCTGAGCAGGCTCTGCTCGCCGCCCATACCTGAAACGGCAATGACCTTGACGTTCAGGAATTCACGAGTGAGTTCGATAATGATATCGAGTCCGTTCAACTCCGGCATCAGCATATCCACGATGACCAGATCCGCCGGTCTCTGACGGTATAAGGTCAGCCCCTCGCGTCCGGAGGACGCTTCCACCACCTCATGTCCTGCCGACTGAAGCGCTGCGGAAAACAACATGCGAATGGGCGCAGCATCGTCAATCACGAGTATGGTCGCCATACACCCCCCCGTCGATATCCGTCTCCCTTAAAAATGAGGCTATAGAAGTGTACGTGAAATGGTGGTGGTTTCAACGAAAAGCCGGAATCGAGAGATAGGCAATCTACTGATGAGGACAGAAACCATTTCGGATTGAGGCTACAGTGGCTTTCCGTCCATGGGCCTCACATGAGTCAGGGGGCTCCTCGCAGTTGTTGCTGTACCACCTGGATTAATTCTGTTGCGGGAAAGGGTTTTGCCATGGTGCGCTGTGCCCCCAGGCGCTTGGCAACGTTCAAATAATTATGTCCCTTGACATTACCGGTGAAGGCGATGATCGGGACGGTGGGCGATTCATGATGTAAGGTCTTGATGACCTCCAACCCATCTTGCTCAGGCATGAACACATCCGTCATCACCAGATCAGCCGGTGTTTGGCGAAACAGCCGGAGCCCTTCGTGACCGTTACACGCCAATAGGACATCGTATCCTGCCTGCTCTAAGATCTCCTTAAAAAGAGACCGGATCAGAGGCTCGTCGTCAATGACCAGAATCAACGCCATGGTGACCCCTCTCACTCATAATTGCTGACGGTCGCATCCTTCTGGGTCGCTGCGACCAACGGAAATGTGTAAGAAACTAGAGGAGAGGAGGATGGAAAAAAGAGTGCCATAGAACCGGAATATGAACTGTCACAGGCACATCCGGGGATACGCTCGTTCCGCTATGGACGTACAATGCCGTTGAACTCTGTGGTAGAGACAATCCTTCCAAAACTGAAGAAGCCGAGAGATCAGCAGAGCCCACAGGATCTAAGAGCGTCGCAGGCACGCCCAACATCTGAAGGACTACGCAGAAAGACAGGAGTAGGATGAAGGATGTGCCTCGGACGGTATGAGAAGAAGGACGGCAAACCGAGATCGACAACATGATTGAAAAAGTTTATCGCCAGCCTGCAGCGTATGCAATATTTTGGAGGTTCTTGGCAGACATCCCGATTGTTCTCAATGGGTCGACGAATGCCTTACAGATGGACTAACTATGATGGTCGTCGTGACAAAGATACAGGCAAAAACTCAAGCACCATGGTTCCGTAGCCATTTTTCTAGTGCGCTGCGGACTCTTCCATCATGACACAGACCTCCCTCGACCCCCTTCTTTTGGGGGGTGGACTTTTCAGTCACTAAACATTAAAAAAAGTGATGTAATAAATAGAAAAATTGAACAATGAGACATATTGACCCATTCTACGGGATCACAGGATCACATATCCCCCAGATCCCCAAGATGAACCCTCTTTGCTGTGCAACTTCTACAGAGCGGCGAGCAGGCCACCGTGGGTATCGCTGCTGCCCCGTGCTTGTGTCGCATGGCGCTCCGCAGAACTGTTTCGGATTGGATGATTGTTGGAGATGGGAGGAAAAGGATAATGCCGGACTATAAGCGTCGCTGGATCGAGTTGACTCCTAGACGGGATACGAACGACGGGACGTGGCGCTGTCAGTATATAATTATTGAATTCAGACAATCGTCCTGGGGGTACCGTCAAGGATACCCTGACGGAATCTTCGCATCCCGTGATGCTGCCGCCTCGGTAGCCCTGGAAGAGGCGAAACGTCTCATCGATACACTCGAATGTCCTGCCCAAGCTCCACGGTCCGAATCCGGCTCGATACTTGGAACATACGCAAGCAGGATGGGAAGACTGTTTGCTTGGTCCCGATAATAGCAGTGAGTTTCCAATTCTCCTGACCGCCGACAGGCATCGCCCGTTGAGCCTGATGCGATTTGTGACGGCGACAATGTCGAGTTGCACGCTCTTATTTCGAGCCAACTGTGCAAACCCCATCAACGTAAAAACCGCACCCAACTTCGTTATCGTGGTTGGTGACTCTTCTCAATTCCCTCTAGTCAGTACATTCTCCCCACTGGTATGAATGGTTCCGTACTGGCTTTGCAGCCCAAGCGAAAATAGCGGCGTTTTTACTTAGGGTTGCAGTCAACCGAAGCATGCTCAGTTCGGCGATCCGTTCCTCGGTTCGCACGAATCCACAGAGCATGATTCTGATTGTCTATGTTCGCCGCAATGCGGTCTCCTTGATTAACAGGAGGTTTTTCCGTCCTCTCGTCTGTCTGTACGCGTACTTCTTTGCCATCCTCATCCTTTAGGATGTAGGTCATACCGTCCATGCGTAGCACTTCACCATAGATCATATGGCTTTGACGCATTGCATCCTGTTCCGCTTGCATCGCATTTTTCCCAGCTGGGATGTCACATGGGGGCCCCATCATTTTCCCTCCTCCAGATGCTGCACATCCAACCTGTAGGATGGTGACGAGTCCTAGAAACAATAAACTTCTCGTTCGAATATCTCTGGGAATCGAAAGCATAACGCCTCCTCAATATAGAGTTCCTTATAAGTTACTGTATCGATATGGAGACGTTGCATCAGCTGGGCAGTTTCCTAGCGGCGGGTGGAGAACTCTCGAACCTTCATACTCCCACACGAAACGGCATCGCCCTCCCCCTATGTGTTTCCCTAGTATTGAACGGACCGCGAGCTAGGCTAGGATAGGATGAGCACGTTCAATGAGGGCGACGGATGGTCAAATTTAACCACGGGAGAGGATGATGACGATTCGACAAACGTGCGCGTATATCGTGATGGCGAGCGGAATCCTTTTCACCATAGGCTGTTCGTTAATGGTCGACCAACCAAAAGGGGACTCCCAATCCGATAGCACCGTGAGCGGTCACTCAAAAAGTCTCGCTGGGGTGTACGCAGACCTTGGATCGGACGGTTCCATCAAGCCCCATCCCCAATCAGTGGGTCATGAGGGGCGAATCACCGGTCTGATTATTCTCGGTGGGTCGGCGGACGTACTCGATATCAAAACGGGCAACACGACGATCAAGGGATCGAAGGGCAATACCACGCCCACAGTGACGATGGGAGGAACAACGTTTAGCCCAGGCTCTGGCTCGAACAGCACAGGCACCTCGGGTAGAACTCCTGAAGCTGGCAGCAAGTAGGGTGTGGTCCCAAGGGAACGCGACGAGACTTAAGCGAACGGCACTATACTCAGATAGATTCTCCACTGATTGTTCATCGCTTGCACCCTTCTCAAGAGGGTACCACCCAGGCGGATTATTCCTACGTTCCTATTTGACTATAGAGGCCTTGCCTCGCAGATCAGGTCTCCCGTGACGTGGCTACGGTTCGCCTTTGTCCGGAAGTCTGCTCTGTCAGGCCATTAAGTGGAAGGCGAAATCTCAGACTCAATGTGGGCTTTGGCGGCTTTCAATGCGGCTATTTCTGCAGCCAGCGATGTCACGAAGTCCGCTTCCACAAACCCCTCATTCGAATTCACCCTGGTCTTCAAGCCTTCCATAAGTATGGAATACCGGCATCCCCATCGTCCATCCGCTTGGCGTTCGGGAGTTAGCTTGATCATATACCCGGCATAGTAGAAGTCACATAAAGGAGTGAACATGATTGGATGGACTGCTGGAGTCCTCGGAGATAATGGCTTCCCTATTTGGTTTGTGTTGGGCCGTCCTTCAGTTTCATATACACCGGCGCCTCGAGATGGCAGTAATGCTCGGTCAGTGAACCATTGCCATTACTGATGGAGATGCGGAAACTCTTGCCATGTGCCTCAATGTGGGTGCTGTCGTAATATTGACACCGAGATCCTGGTTCACCTGCACGATGTTGTCCACATGTTCACGGAAACGCGCTTGTAATCACAATGCACCATTGCGCTGTTTGACAAAGCACCTTCCTTAAAAAGGGAGGGCCTTTTTGTGTTTGTGGTGGTGCCAGTGCGTCGTTCTTACGATTGAGGGGCCATCCGCTTCGTGTGTTGGAAAAGGCATTTCGGACAGACGTATTGGACGAACTGGTCGCCGCCGACCAGCCGTTTCTTCATGGGAATGTTGCACCAGGTGCAGAGACGATCAGGGATCGTTGTCACCTTTGCGTGAATTCCATAGACGGCTTGCTCCTGAATTTTAGTATATAGACACTAGACTGTCGTCGTGAATGAATCGATGACCCGTTGGGCCTGATTCAGCGCGGCGGCTTGTGCCTCTTCACGGGACGCGAATTTGCCGTCAGAGGAGCCTTTGTTACATCTCCAGCGTGTGGTGGCAAACTCAAAAATGACATACCGGCAGCTCCAGGTCCCATCTGTGCGTTGACTCGGGAGCCTCAACTCGATCCAGTGTTTCTTGTAGTTCGACATTGGCACCTCCTCTGCATGCGGCCATCGAACGAACCGGTCTTCCAACAGAATCGGTTTCAACCTACATATGCAGAAGTGATGCCCGTCGCCGAAATGAGATATACAGACGAAAGATGTTCACACCAGCGCGTTCACGCGACCGTCCATGCTTCCTAAAGCAAAGAGTGCGTCACTTTCTGGAAGCTCGCCAGAAGGCATACCAGAATTCCGACACTGTCTTCATTCTCACGCTTCCAATCCAATCAGACTCGAGACGTCACTTGCCTGACGCCGGCAATTCCCCGGGATTGACTATAAAGGGCACCTTCAGGTGCTCCGGCAAAATCACCAGTTTGGAATTGGGACTGTCATACAATTTGTATTGGAGGTAGGCCGGCGTCAGGGTTTTTGTAATTGTCTCCTGTGCCTGTGCCTGTCCGTCAGCTCGAATTCGAATCGCATCTCCCTCGCCCTTCGCCCGTGTTCGGGCAATCTCCGCATCCTTCGCCGCGATGGTCAGCTCAAACTCCTTCTGTTCCTTTTCCTGCTCTTTCGCCTGTTTCAATTCAATGGCACGCAACACGAGTTCTGGAAAATCAACGTCGGATAGAGCGACGTTCTGAACTTCCAAGTGACGGCCTTTGAGATTTTCGATGACGACCGCTCGAACTTTGCCGGCGATTTCTGTGCTCTTTTCTGGCACCGTCACCATGTTATAGCCGGAGACGACACTCCGCACGGCTGCCATGAATTGGGGTTTGACAATGTGGGCATAGTAGTCGATCCCCACTTCTTGATTGAGAAAGTACAGCTCTTCTGGGATAGGCCGAAGGATGATCGCCGCCTTGATCAGGACCTGAAGGTCATCCGCACTCAATGCATCAATGTTCTCCGTGTGACTTTGCCATTTGACATCGTAGACATACACATCATTCCATGGTGCGCGCCAGTAAAACCCATCTTTCAGTGGCTCTTGGGAAAGCCCCTGCGTGAGGGGGTGCCAAAACAATCCGCGCTGGCCTGGTTGAATGGCTGTTCCACAGGCCGTGGTCAATAGGAACGCGACCACGAGACTCGTCACGGTTGGGCGTGTCATAGCGTCCTCCCTCGTTGCCACGTTCTGTGTGGCCGGTTAGTGATCTCGCGATGGTGTAGCTTGCTTGGACGACCGATCCTTTCCAAAGCTCAAGTGCAGCTCCGCCAGTCGGTCTTGTTCTCGCGCTACTTCTTGATAAAACTGCACTAAGAGGCGAGTGCTAGATACCCAGTCAGACTCTAGTCCGAACACCCGCTCATAGACCGCTGCCTGATTACTCAATTCTTCGACCTGTTGGCGCGACAGACGCGCCTCGTGGAGATAGTGGCGTGCAATGGTCTGATGATCGTCTCCCGGATTGAGCGTGGTCATTTCTAGTGGGGCCGTGAGTCCGCTGCTGCATCCGATCTGAAAGAGGAGGCCGAGAATCATGGAGGCCACCGCGGCATGCTTCATGGGACCACCTGTATCTCAGCAATCAGGATCAACTTAAGGACCAGTCTATCTGGACGAGAACATGTTATGTACCCAACAGCAAAGTGACTATTGTGCACACTCAGCCTGGCTTTATCTTACAACATTCGCCTCTTCCAACTAGGCCGGCTCGTCTGAACTGCACGTAAACATCACCGTGGGGCAAGTCCGGATGTCTGGACTGAGGCATCCCAGCCAGGCAGATAGCTAAGCAGGTTAAATGCCATCCGAGAACGCCGGGGTGGTTTCTGCAGATCTGAAGTGGGCAGCTCTCACTATACAACTTCTTTGTATGACTGGAATCCTTGCATTGCGTTCAAATCATGCACTGAGCGGATTTGCAAAAAGCGGTCTGTGCAGAATCGCACTTCTGCGCGGTGATACCTCTACGTCTACCGGATCTCATGGGGTTGTGCTCATCACTCTTGTAAGACTGAGGCTTCTATCTTTTTGCGGTGCGTTGTGTTTTGTTTTCCCGCTTTCTTCGCTCCCACGGGGATTCGGGTGAGGCTCAACCCATCACCCTTTCTTTGCCTTCCTCGACTCATTCTCCAACGCTTCAAGAACGATATCTCCCGGTGCATACTTCCGATACCGCCAGCACCACCCACCTTTGACTAATTCATCGTTGAGGCAACTCTGCCAACAGCGCGTTTCTCTCAGGACGTTGATCGTTCTTATCGACGACACCCGCCCCTATCAGTTGATGTCCATGCCATTCTTCCTATCGCGTACTCAAATAAGTAATGCCTATCGCTGGGTGCTGTGCCACGGAAGATCATTGAATCCCGTACATGATCACATCGATACTTGTAGAGCCTGAGCTTCCCACTGTAGCCGCTTGTACGAGCAATTTTCGTCCGGGAACTTGATACACCCTGGTTGTTGTCGATTTTGGTGTCAGGATGATGATGTCTAGAGTGGCTAGGTATTGCTCATCTCCCTCCATGAGGATCAGTTGGATCGTCGCATTGACATCAGAATCGAGCCGTGTGCTCGCGACGACTCTAATGGCGCTATAAGAGGCGACCTCAACTTTGCCCAAATCTATAGATTTTCCAGCGGGGATAGTGGCTCCTTGTGCGCGGAAAATCAGTTTGGTTTCAGCGGAATCCGCCGTGGGTAACGCCATGCCAATGCTGACGGCTAGTAGCATCGTGTGCCAAGGCCAAAGCTTCATGACTCAATCTCCAATTCAGAGCCGATCATTCGTACGTAGTTTAGCATCTTGCGGTGCTCTCCGCTGTGGAAAGTTCTACAAGGAAAAGAGAAGCAAGAAGGACCAGATCACGCCTTGAAAGGGGTGCATTCGTAGTCATCACACACCCTCTCCTGATTTGGAAGAAGATCCGTTCATGGTTGAGAATGCTTGGTAAGCCGACGGTTAAACAACAGGAACACCGATATAAGGAGTGACACAATGTTGGTCTGCGGCCAAGCGAGCGTGGGGCACTCAAAGGTGTAGCCTAAAGGCATCTCTCCTCTTCGCCTACTCGGAATGTCTCTAGTTCGGAGGAATAATTACGTAGAGAGTGTCACTCATTGCGCTACTCCACCTCGCTCAATCGGCAGTCCCCCCCGCCGTAAGGAAAGGGTCCCATATCGGCGTTGCAACAACAGGGGAAAAGGCCGAGCCATTGCCGCTGCCTCGATTTTTGTGGGAGATCCGCGTATCCTTCCGGCTTGTGAGAATTCGAGGTAACCATGCCTAGTATCTTCATCAGCTATCGCCGTGAAGACAGTGCCGGATGGACAGGACGGTTAGCCGAACGCCTCAGGCAGCAGTTCGGGGCCGAGTCGATTTTCATGGACATCGACACGATTCAACCAGGGACCGACTTCACTGAAGCCCTTCGTTCAGCTGTCGGGGCATGTGATGTCCTGCTCGCAATGATAGGCCCGGAATGGTCCATCATCAAGAATGCCGAGGGGCAGATACGTCTAGAGGATCCGAACGATTGGATGCGAATCGAATTGATGACCGCCCTCAGCCGCAATATTCCCATTATTCCCGTCCTAGTCGGGGGAGCGTCCCTTCCCAAAACGAGTGCGCTACCGGACGATCTCAGAAAACTGTTTCATTACCAGTCCTATGAGCTGACAGATAAGCGGTGGGAGTACGATGCCACGCAATTGATACAAATCCTTGAGAAGGTAGTCCACGGGGTGAAGCCAAAGGGATACCTCGCAAGGACACTTCTGACACCTCCTTCCATGTGGGCGGCATTAGGGGTCCTGGGATTATTGCTGGTTGGCTCCATCCTATTCTTGAAGAGCCTTGAGGACTCTCAAATGAGCGGATCAAAGACCTCACCAACTATGATGGTGACCCCAGCCTCTGAACGAAAAGTAGGTCATGCTGTTGATACGAGTCAAGTACCTGCGAGCGGCGAGACAGCTGAGACCGAAGGCACTGCGGCCAATGAGCCTTCGACGGCGAACCAGCGAGAATTAGAGCTTCGTGTCGCAGTATCAAGCTCGGCGCGCGGGAACACCAGGAGCGAGACCCGGACCCCGTCCGCCAGTTCAGGGGCGATCAATCTGCTAGCTCAAGAAAACGGTGGGCACATCCTTGTGGCTGACAATAATCACTACTGGCCCAAGACCATCGATGGCGATGAAAAAAAATGGGAATACCTTGGCATTGGGGTTGAGGGGCATTGGGCCGTTTACGGATTCAAGGATGATAGGCCAGCGACGTTTGATACATTCAAGATCTTGATTCTTGAGACGGATGGCAAAAATTTGAAAGAATTTGAGCTGCTGTCAGGGAATGATTCTCCCACTGGAAAATTTGAGCCAATAGGCAAATTTCAGACACAGAACCTCGTATTCTTTGACGACCCATGGCAGAAGTTTAAATTTCCAGCGGTCAAAGCGCGGTATTTGAAAGTGAAGCCTCTATCGTCTTATGGATTTTCTTCGATTGCTGTTTACGAATTCCAATTGCTTGGCGTGCTTGGGAAGTGAGGTATGAAGGCAGCTAAAGGACGGAAGTTGAGGTCCTGTTCCTGATCACACTCAACCTGATTCAATTCGAATAGGGCTGGAGAAGGGGAACTTGATGGGTCACGTCGGCGTTATCTGCCCGAATGCTCCAGGACATGTGAATGCGATATTGGCGCTGGCCGACGCAACCCGCGCCCGTGGGCACCGGGTCACCTTCTTCCTGTTGGGCGAACCTCCCACATCGGTCACGGCAGCCGGATTCGTAACCATCTCTCTCGGTGGGACCGCCATACGTTACCCACTGGCAACCTCGGGACACCGGGTGGGCACGGATTCGCAACCGGATCGCCTGGATGGGGGCTGGTGAGGCCATTACCCCCAAACGTGTGACTCCCCAGACGCTGCGCGCCGCGGTGATCCGTGTGCGGTCGGACCCATTCTACCGTGCGGCTGCCGAACGGGTTCGGGATGCTATCCACTCGGGCGGCGGGGCATCACGTGCTGCAGAGCTGATCGAGCAAAGCTTGGCACTGGGGGCCTGATGAAGATATGGCAAAGTGGTCATGCGAGTTCCCGTGCTGAGCAGCGCAGCGGGTGGTTTAGTGAAAAAGGCGATCGCAGAGAAGCGACGTGCCGCTATGATTGTGAACAATCGGGCGGAGGAGAATGTACCACTGATGTTCAGGATTTGGTCTAGATGTGGGGATTTTCCCAGTACCAGCCGAGACAGGAAGCAGATAGTATGACAATAGAACAGAGCAGTTGAAACATTGTGAATCGGTAATGGAAACGTTATCGAAGGCAAAATGAGAAAATTGCGCTGTTCGATGAGCTCCGTTCTTGAAAAAGGGCGGAGCTTCTTTTTTGGTGCTAACCATTCGAGGGCTTACCACGGATTACCTTATGCGGCTTCTTGTGGCAGTGGACGAATCTGAAGGCACCTTGCGCGCCGTTCGATATGTGGGGGCGCTTGTGCAGCACGCTCCAGATGCCAGCGTGACGCTCTTTCATGTGCTCAAACCCATACCACGCGTCCTATTGGAGCATGGGGGATCTGAAAATCCAGACATGGAAGCAGTGCTGAGCGCCCGTTTGAGGGAAGACCAGGAAGCGTGGGTCAAGCAGGAAAGAGAGGCACAATGCCCGATTCTCGAACGAGCCCGCGAGGTATTGGTGCGCGCCGGCTTTGACACGAGTCGAGTCGTCCTGAAGTTTGGACATGAGGACGACATTGCCAATGCCATTCTCGAAGAAGCGAACAAGGGACATCACGACACTATCGTCGTGGGTGGTACCGGCACGCCTGGAATCACGCGAATATTCGGTGGCGGCATTACCGACCAGCTGTTGCGTGATGCGCGAGGCTTGGCGATCTGGGTTATTACAAAACCCTAAGCCATGTTCCACATTTCTGGCAGTTGCCAAACCACTCAGTGACGAGAGGTGTCATGATTGGTTCTGCCTCTCCAAGGCACGTTCGGCAAAGAAACCTTGTATGAGGTTTGTCCATGAGCAACGCCTCCCAAAGGCCAAAGGATCAAGCCTACCGGACTGGGAAGAAATCACACGGCGAGAGGAAGTGCCGCAATTACGGGCATAGAGGGCTATGCGTGTCTTGGCTGAAGCCGGTCTGACGATTTGCCCAGAATATGTGTCTCACCCCGGCCAGAATCGACCCCCGGGTCTTCCCAAAACGATTCGCTCTAAAAAGGAAACTGCTCGGTCAAGGACACCCGCTGCTATTCCATCATCTACCCGTGAGGATCCATGCCGCTCGCCCGATGCAGTCTTCGGTCCCTTGAGCCGGCGGGCGGGCTGATGGAGGGGCAGGGATGGGGAGCTTAGTCGGCAGGTCAATCATTGGGGAGGCAATGCCAGGAGAGATAATATCCCATGGGCCGGCGGTAAACGGTGCTCATGGGGCTATGTGGCGGACCCATTCGTACCCGCCAATCGCAATCTCACGCCCACCGCGATCTCTGTCCGGTTCAACACGAAAGCGGTAGATCGGGCTGTGCAGGCTCAAGCCGATCGGTTCTGCAGCTTCAGCAACACACTGACTTAAGAATAACAGGGAACGGAAGGCGGGCGTCTGCTTATTGAATAAGTTGTGGAGGAGACTTTGGCTTCTATTTAGCTCGATGGAGATCAATCACCGCGCCGGATTCATTTAACTCCACGGTCACCTCTGCGCCTTGATCGATTCCTTTCGTTTTGATCTCCTGCCTGGTTAAGATGAACACTTTCTCCCCTTCCGCCGTTTGAAGCTTGACGCGTTTTTCCATTTTCCCCAGGTGAATCAATCTGCCGGTCACGAAGGTGTGTGTTCCATCTTCGCCCTTGTGATGAAGATCAATGGCCGTGTTGTTTTCGTCCACCACCACGCTGACCTCATCACCTTCCCTGAACGCTACCTGGCCCTCGCGATGGGATTGATTTTCATTCACTTGATACAGAGCACCGTCAGGCGTCTTGACGGCTAAACCGGTGCTCTGTTTAACGACGACCCCGGCAATGGTTCGATGGCTGCTCTGTGGCTCCACCGCGTGAGCCATATAAGGCATGATGACCATGGCGCCAAAAAGCAATAACCACATATGTTTCCCACGAATGTGCATTCCTGATCCTTTCTGGGATAGAGGTTCACCCAACACTTACGATACGCTTCAATTGCCTTAATCTCAGCCAGGAAGATCCCTATACTGACTGGTGTCGTGCGGGGCGGCGTTCTGCCAGATCTAGCAGAGTCACAATGCGGGCCGGGTTCGAATAGACGGGAAGACATGACCATTCATGGCGATCTATTTTCGTCTGAACACGAGCGCGGTGGACAAAGCGTGACACGCGCAAGCGGATCGGTTTTATGCCATTGTGAATGTACCTGCCGTGCTACCGGAAGCATTGGCGGTAGGGTCCCCGGATCCCGTTACTCTCGTATGAGCAGCTCACGGCACAAGGAGGGGAGTACCCTTGGATTACTTTTGACTGCCGACCTTGTTCTTCTTCGCAGCCTTGCGCTTGTGCATGCGTGGTTCACCGACGGCCGCGTCAGCCACGGCTCGAGCGAGCTGTATGGGGTTAGAAGGATTCTTACCAGGGAGCTTCTTGGGCACTGGCGTCATGGTCGCTTTGCGTTTGGGTTGTAGCATGTCTACATCATGTCAGACCGATACATCCATTGCTAGAAGGACGCAGATGGGTGCATGTCTTTTTAGCCATACTTTCTCTTAGCAGAAAGTTGCCGTGAGACACGCGCTTGCATCCTCCCTCAATGATGTGTCGGTACCGGGGTGTGCGTCAGCCCCTGGCTATCGGCGGCAATGCCCAAAAAACGTACCGGACGATCACCAGTGAGATGCTCCGGAGTAATGACGTAAGTACCGAGCATACTGGGGATCCAGATACTCTTCGCCGTGGGCTCACTCAATCCCGAAAACACATAGGCGAGCCCGCCGACGATTCCACCCCCGATAGCAAATGCCGCCTTAAACGGAAAATATAGAATCGTGGCGGCGGCTGCAGCAGCTTCCATGCCCGCTCCGGAAGCCGTCCCTTGCTGCGTATCGGCGGAGGACGACTCGCTCCAGACCGGGGCCGCAACCATCGAACAGTAGGTGATGACCATGATGAGAACCACGAGTGGGAATCTCATGTGCAGCCTCTTAAGCCTTGGTGCCGGTTAGTTCCGACAACCTGGATGGTTGCAGGCGCAAGCATTCCCGTCTGTGAGCCCGGCGCGGCATTGGTCAGAGCAGAATTCCTTTCCCGCTGGAGCGACACATTTACACTGAGGATGAGCGCACTTCTTCTCAGTCATAGGGTTGGCCTCCATTGTGATGAAGTAATTTGACGCAGGACAGCCGCATTGAGAACTGGGAAAAACCTTGGATTCAGCCATCCCTTGTAAAGAGACCTAACAGTGAATGTCGTTAAGTCCCTGGCGGAAGCAAAAGATAAAGGCCAACTACAATGATGGGGGCTGTGATGAGCACAGCTTTTTTCCCGAAGGCATCATTGACTCCGTAAATGAGGATCGCTCCGATGATTGTGTAATAAATGAATCCAATCCCCCGATACGATCCATGGCCAGCTTCCTCTGCCAACGCGAGCGTGGGTCCGAGAGTCGTGAATGCCATCAAGAGGCTGAGAACGCGGTTCATAGCATCATCCTCCTTTTGATAGTGATGCATTCTTGTGCCTCGCTCGAACAACAGGCACGACGACGTGGAATAAGTTGCCCGGGGAGCAAAACGGCGAGATCAGAGTTCATAGAGCATCAACACTCATAAGGTTTCCACGGCATCATGTGTTCCGAAGCATGACTCCATCATAACGTGTTTGAGCGGCAGGCCTACCAGGAAAGACCCCAGAGTCAGTGCTCGCAGTGAGCATTGAGGAGTCGGACCGGGGCTAATCTGAGATAGCGGTGAGAGGTTGTGGATCAGTCTGGTAAGACGGCTGGAAATTTCGCGGCAAGCATAGCTACGTAATGTGGAATCGTCTCTTGCCCCATTTTGCTAAGTTCGTCGGGGTTCGAATCGGCGCACCCCTCCGCGCGTATGGTCATGGGACTCTTTTAAGGAGTGCAGCATCAGGACAAAAGGGGCGAGTAGAAGGATGGGAAACCTGTTCGGCGGCACATTGACACCGAGGATGGGCGCATTTCTTCTCCGTCATGATTTCACCAAGAAGGAAGTTACTGTGAACACGTGTTCGTACCGTGCACACGCACCTTCTCCTCTTTCAGTTATGTGTCGCCGCCGGGGTGGGTGGCATCCCCTCACCTTTCGGCTTCAACGCCCCCAAAACGTACCGGACGATGCCGACTGAGATGCTCTGGCGTAATAACGTAGGTCCCATCCATGCTGGGGATCCAGATACTTTTCGCCGTGGTCTCACAGAATCCCGAAAACACATAGGCGAGTCCACCGACAATACCACCTCCGAGGGCAAATGCCGCTTTAAATGGGAAATAGAGAATCGTGGCGGCAGCTGCGGTTAGCTGTATGTCAGGAGGGGCCTGACTCCAAGCCGGAGGAACCAGCACCGAACAGTAGGTGATGACCACGATGAGAACCACGAGTGGGAATCTCACGTGCGGCCCCTTCGTGCTTTCACCCTGAAGACCCCCCCTCAATTAACTCGCTGCAGCGTCGTCATATGGCCCTGGTCTGTCACATAGGCTTTGCCCAAGTCGCCTGGAGTCTGAAACAATTCGGCTTACTGCGTCGGACCTTCGTAGAACAGCTTGAAACGTCTGTCCAAAGGACGTTGCCTCGTGACTTCTTCTGCGGAGCCCAATGTAATGCATCAATTTGAATCGATACTACGTTCGCCTTTATCCGGTAGTCTCCTCTGTTTGGCTATTTAGGTGGACAGGCGAAATCTCAGAATCAATCCGGCGCTTCGCGGATTTCAGAGCGGCTATTTCTGCAGCCAGCGATGTCTCGAAGTTCGTTTCCACAAATCCCTCTTTCGAATTCAACCTGGCCTTCAGGCCTTCCATAAGAATGGAGTACCGGCATCCCCATCGTCCATCCGCCTGGCGTTGGGGAAGGAGATTGATCATATACCCGGCATAGTAAAAGTCACGCAAAGGAGTGAACATGATTGAATGGATGGCTAGCGGTTGTCCTCCGCGATGATGGATCCATTATTGGGCTTTTGTGAGGAGTGCCTGCGGTTTGTTGTATCCTGGCGCCTCTTCACCCTCTCGAGCATATGTAAATTGCGAGCCTGATTCACTTCGACGATAGTATCCATCACCCTGCCTGTCTAGCTGATCTATGTCAACTATAGGTGCACCTCATCAAACCGGCACATCTCCCCCTTCATATTCATGGAACTCTTTTTCGGAATGCGCTTCAAGGACAAAAACCGGAGAGAGATGAGAGTTTGGTCCCAACTGGTTTCTCAGAAGTGTGAAAGACGTAATTGGCGGTGAATGAAGCTGACTATGCTCATGGTAATGGGTTCGTTTTGCCTATGGCAGCTTGTGAGGAGGCTACGTGGATGAATGCTGCGATGACCCGCAGCGAGGCAAGCGAGGCTTGTCATGCATTGACTGATCAGCGCGATCATGAAATAGGGGACACGCTTTACGGGAATGGATCTATTGTGAGGGAATGTTGCGCAGGGCAACAATGAGAAAGGGATATACCTAGCTGAAACGAACCTGATCTATCGCTATGGTATCACTATGATAGAGCCTGAAGGGCCTGACGACCGAGCCAACCTCATTATAGCTACATATGCAGCTGCATTAGGGGAGTGGATGCGTGAGCATGGGCCTTCGGTGATGCGCGATCAGCTCCATCTCGATGCCGATTCACCGATGTGCGAGTTTTGGCGTGCAGGCTATCTCCACGCACTAGAAGATCTGGTCACTCTGATTCGCGACCGACCCACACGAGACGTGGTCAACACTCCGGTCGAATCCAAATTGCTCCACTAGCCAAAAGTGTTCGGGGTCGCAGTTACCAATCCTGCATTCTCCAACGAACCGGCACACGCGCTCATCCTCGATTGTCCCCTCGAAAACGAGGCCATTGCCCAGTTAAGCCGTGTCACTTTACAACACATAATCCCAATGTCAACTAGACGAACAGTCCGTCGAGTATTAGCCAGTATCAGATGTTGAGGAAAACCTTTGTACGTTAGTAACCGTGCTCAACGATTCACTGGCTGCAGGACCTCGTACAACACCCCCACTATGGCGGTTACCAAGAAGACTTCAATAAGGACTGTCATGATGTGTTCACCTCCTTTCAGCTTTTGCTTAAATCTACATCATGAATATGAAGCCCCCATGATGACACTGTGAAGAGTTCTTCATAGTTCAAGTGCTTAGCTTTTCCACGATGGATGTAGGTGTGGTGATGGGGTTAGGTGATTTTGCCACATTGCTGGCGTCCCTGACGATTTAGACAATCCCACCTTCCTTCAATCACAGAGCGGATTTTCTTGTAGTCTGACGTCATACCGATTCAGTTCACTTCAGTCCGTTTTGTCGCTCTCCATAACACCGTGTTAACACGTGACAGCCTATCGATCCGGCAGACCCCACCCGCATAAGGAAAGGGTCCCATTTCGGCTTTGCAATACCGATACAAAAAGGATCTTTACCCCCTACCTCCAATGCGCCTAGCTGCACGCGCTGGGTTACTGGTGGTGTTGCATCCGACCAACGATGGCAAATATGCTGAACGTACGGTCCTGAGATACGCAACACTCGCCACAGCAATGGAGAATGGAGCCAACTCGTGGAATCCCTTGTCACCTGGACAAAGGTCATCTATGCCCTTCACGCGTTCAGCTTGCTTGCCGGCATCATTGGCACGGCCACGGTAGTGGGAGCATTCCTCACGGGCTGGCCTTCGATCATCGCGGTCATTTTGAACTACATCAAGCGAAGCGAAACTCGCGGGACGTGGCTTGAATCGCACTTTCGCTGGCAGATTCGAACGTTCTGGTTCGGACTGCTCTGGATCTCCCTCTGCGTGGCCTTCATCATCGCGACGTTTGGGATCGGCCTCCTCTTCACGTGGCTACCGATCACTCTGGTCGGACTCTGGTTCATATATCGCATCGTTCGCGGCTGGGTCACTCTTGGCGACAGTCAGCCAATGTACGTGTGAGCTGGATGGTCATCATCTGTGAGGTCGGATTCATCTCACAGTTGCGGTCCTTGTCGTGCGCCTCGGGATGTCCTCTGAGGAATGTGCCCACATGGAAATCATTCGTAGGTAAATGAGCGGTCAGTTGTGAGCTCTATTGAACTGGGGTCTTTCCTAGCTTGGACCGAGCTATCCAAAGGATGTCGCGACTGAGGACACGCAAGGTCATGGGGATTAGGGCATGGACTAACACAGAGAAAGGGCAAGAGGATCAAAGAGATGAGCGTTGACGAACCGGGACTTCATACAAGAAATGTTGTGGCAAGACAAACAATACATGCTGGGGGTGAGCCATTGTCAGCTGCACTCCTGGTGGCCAATCAATACTTATTGAGATACCATTTCTCGTATTTGCATCGCTAGGGTGCTCTCATCATCGAAAGTATCTTTTGGGAAAAGCTGGCTTAGCGTGGCTTGAAAATAACCAGCCAAGCCCTTACTCCAAATGCGCATACCGCTCACATCGTAAGGCCGGCTTACTCCGCCAGCGTGATAGGTCGTGAGCATAGCCCTGAAGTCTTCTGGAGAACGAGGATCGACAACGAATACTTGTAGATTACTATTGTCAATGCCTTTCAGTATGACCTCGTTGATATATCTATCGCGGAACCCATACCCAATCACTAATAGACGTTGTGAATTTTTGCTCAGTGCTGCTTCGAAGGTGTTATGGTACCACTTAAATAATGGTTCCTCCTTCAGCATACTGCTCTTCGTGTGACCAATCGCCATAGCACTATTGCCGTTGTCTCTGCGCCAATTCCATGAGCCGTGAAGTTTTATATATTGCAGCTGACCTTGTGCAGACGACGTGCCTTCTCTCTTACTCAAACACGTTTGTATCGTCTCCTCCTTGGGCAACGTAAGGAAGCCTTTGTCGGTAAGCCCTTCTCCCTGCATCCCTAACGGATGATCGTCCATACCCGGTAGGTACAGAGACAATCCATTAGTCGGACTCATTTTGCAAGCCGAAAGCCACCGTTCGACAAACAGATCCTGATTTAATGTGAAAATGAACCCCCTGACGGTGTCCGTTGTAAACAACTTCAACAGAAAATCTTCCAGCTTTTTGAAATCTACCTCTCCTCTCGCCATAGCACGTGTACGAATTCGATCGTCCATGGTTTCATATACATCGAAAAGTGCTTTTAAGAACCCATCTTGATCACCTTTGATTTGATCTGCATCAAGCATGGTCTCGCCATGGCGGCCCTGCATGACCAAGTCATAAATTATTTCAAAATTCAAGGTGTTGGAAACATCCTTGGAATCATAATTTTTCATGAAACTACAGAGACGCTTTTTGGAACGCCCAGACAGCGCATTGAAGATCTGTGCCCACATCTCCTGGGCCAAGTATCCCCCCACGTCTTTTGAAAAACCAGCTCCTGTTAAGAGCATAGGTCAATTCTCCATCGCCATCCGTTTATAAAATGGTCTGGCGTTTGTTTGACTTTTGTTGAGCACCCGTCATTAAGCGCCACCGGCATTGCGACACATTTCTAACCGTCAGAAGAAGGATTCACGACAGCTTCAGAAGCGTCGCGGAGTCGTCTGTCTTGTCTCACAAGAGTCAAAATTGGGAGACGACAATGGGTCTGGAGGACATAAGTCATAGCGGACATCCCCAAAGGTGATACTGGGGGCCATATTGTAAGAGAGTATGCGCGAGAGGCGCAAGGAGTTGACGCCATGTCTCCTAGAGGTGTTCCCTTGGACAAATAGACTAGCGTTACCAGGTCCGTCTCACAATGGAGCCTGAACCTTTCGAGTGATGGTAGCAGATTCAAGCGACTAGGAGAGAATGTAAGTAGCCTCTACCTCTTATCTACGCCCTTCTACACGAGCTGCATTCTTTACTTCTCAACCTTAGGCTACTCCACCGATCCGGCAGACCTCCAACGGTCTAAGCTTGGGACCCCATATTCGGTTTGCGCCACGCGGACAAAATAAGGTGTTGTGGGTGCGTTGGAGTTTCAACTGACTCCAAGGCTATTAGAACCGGCTTGCCAAGACAGTCATGTCACGCTGCAGCTTGATTTATTTGCGCTTATTGACCATCCTTCTTTCGCGGATCCAATAACAAATTGTTTTCACCAAGCGGATAGCAAGTGGAGGAAGGGAGATTTCATGAATGAGTCAAATGAAAAAAGCCTTATGTACCCCCTCAGGTCTTTCGCATCGAACTCAACCCGGATCAGGCGATCTTGACTTCTTGCAGTTTAATGACCGCGAGCGTTGCAAATGCTGGGGCTACTAGCAATTTGGCTCAAGATGGGTCGAGCACCCGGCAAGCGAGAAAGAGATTTGTGAAACACACACGCATCATCGTAACTCACTACGGCGGACCTGATGCACTACAGGCTGTTGAAGAAGAATATCCCGAGCCACAGGATGGTGAAGTGCGGGTGAGAGTGTTGGCCGCAGGGGTCTCCTTGCCCGATCTGATGATGCGCGAGGGCATTCACCCCGAAACGCCTCCGCTGCCTTTCACGCCCGGCTGGGATCTGGTGGGTAAGGTCGATCGGCTCGGGGCGGGCATCTCCGGAGTCGAACCGGGTCAGATGGTTGCCGCGCTGCCGATTCGCGGCGCATACGCTGAATTCGTCTGCCTGCCGCATGATGAACTGGTGCCCGTGCCATCGGGGTTGGACCCTGCGGAGGCGGTCAGCCTCATTCTAAACTACATCACCGCGTACCAGATGCTGCATCGTTCCGCTAAGGCCAGATCAGGTCAGCGCGTGCTTATTCACGGCGCGTCCGGTGGGGTTGGCACGGCACTGTTGCAGCTTGGGCGCCTCGCCGGATTGAAGCTGTACGGTACCTGTTCAGCGCGAGGAGCTGCGACCGTTTCCGATTTGGGCGGAACCCCGATTGATTACCAGCACCAGAACTTCGTGGAAGAAATTCATCACCTCACGGGTGGGGGCGTGGACGTAGTCTTTGACAGCATTGGTGGCCCTCATATTTGGCGGTCCCGTCAGGCGCTTGGCCCTGGCGGGAGGGTGGTGGCTTATGGTCTGACGGGCTCGCTCCGTGGTGGGCGATTGGTTTCGGGCCGCTCAGGTGGTCGCCATCGCTTTCGTGAAATCGCGATTTTCGGACTGTATATTGCGGGCAGCTGGTTACTCCCAGGCCGGAAGCGGGTAGTGCCCTACAGTATCCAATGGCTCAAACGGGTGAAGCCAGCCGTGTTTCGACAGGATTTGATCACCCTGTTCGACTTGCTTCGTCAGCAACAGATCAAGCCGCTCATCGCGCAGCGAATTCCGTTTGCCGAAACAAGGCGCGCACATGAGTTGCTCGGGACGGGAGGGATAATAGGCAAGATTGTGCTTGTGCCCAACGAGTCATCGCTTGAGTCTGGGGTATTAGAACAACGGCGTCCAGCGTGAGGCGCTACTCACTAGACGTATTCTTATGTTCGCAGGCCACATCGGTGCAGCACTAGCCATCGGGCGGGCGGAACGGCGCATCAACCTCGGTGTCATGGTCTTTGCCGCACTCCTGCTTGATGCCATGCTCTGGATCTTTGTTCTTGTGGGGTGGGAATCAGTCGTGATTCGTGCCAACGTTGCTGCCACCCACCAGCCGGACTTTATCTTTCCCTATTCACACGGCCTGCTTGCCGCCACCGCATCGTCAGTCCTGGCTGGTGCCGCCACCTTCCTTTGGTATCCGCAAATGGACGTGCTGAAGTTCCGCGCGGCGGTTTGCGTCGCCACTGCGGTCTTCTCACACTGGCTTCTGGATGCGCTCGTGCATATTCCCGAGCTACCGCTGGCGGGCGAGAATTCGTTAAAAGTGGGACTCGGCATGTGGAGCAGGATGCCGGTGGCGCTTTCCATCGAGGCATTCATCACTGTAGCGGGACTTTGCCTGTTTCTTGCCGGCAACCCAATTTCGCGAGCCAGGAAATTCTGGCTGACGGCACTGGCGGTTTCTCTGATAGCCTTCACCGCAGCCGGGATGACGGTTGCACCACCACCGCCTTCGGTCATGACGATGGCTTCCAGTTCGCTGGCCACCATCATAGTGGTCTGCGTGCTTGCCGGATGGCTGGGGAAGCAAGCACCGTGAAGCATGAACAGACCCATGCCTCGCACTGAACCTGGCCATTGCGCGGTGGCTGTAATACACGCACCCCGTGGGCCAGGTCTGAGCTTGGGTCGTTATGCCGATCCTTAGACGTAATCGTGAACTACTCGAACTGACGTTGCCTCAGCCATCGACGTAAGGGTGGATCGTTGGATTGGAACGTACCCTGGCGAAAGGTACATAAGCACAGTAGTTGCTCATATCGCCTCTACTTGTGCTCATTTTTTCTCAAGCCCACCTCATTCCCCATCATTCCAGCTAATTACCGCTAGCAACCTCCTTCCCTTAGCAAACACCACTCGAATCGGCATACCCCTCCACCTCAAGGAAAGGATCCCATTTCCGCCTTGCAACACCAGGACAAAAGGTGGATAGGAGGATGTGAAACCGGTTCAGCGTCTGGGCCGGCCAGCCTTACTGTGTCGGACCTTCCTTGCAGGAATTGAAGAGCTGCGTCAACGCCTGACACTGTCGTTGGATCTTCGACAATCCCACGCCATTGGCCTGCGGTATTCCACCGCGTCTTAAACATTCTTGTTATAATCAATCACTGAGTATGAGAACCCAAACGATTCATATTGAATGGCACCTGACTCCCAGGGGATGGCAGGTTGGTGAGTGGTCTGCCAATGGACCACTTAAAAACCCAACAGCATCACCCCCAGAAGATTGTGTTGAAACATGGATAAAAACAGAAATCTATCACGCTGTGTCATTCGCTCTTCTGGAAATAAAATGGATACTGATATGGACCTCACCGCACCATACTGATACAGATCGAAAGCTATGGAGAACCAAAATCCGGACAGTCGCGGAAGGACCCAACAATCCCTCAGAGGTATTTGGGGAATTTCCCTTGGAATAATATCTCCTCACCACCATCGACCGGCTCGCCGTCGCCGGAAAACAATCGTCAGCAGGCATTGCAGATGCGTTCGCCTTCATCGCACGGCGTGCTCAGCAGGCTAAGCACGGGACCTACCGCTGCCTGGCCACGACGCGGCTTTTAATCTTGTCATAGGTGGCCTGCGGAAGAATGTTCTTCAGCACGAGCTCATCTTTCCGTTCATAGGGTCGGCCCTTGATGATCTTGTCAGAATAGGCCTCCCCGATGCCGGGGAGTGTCCTCAATTGATCCGCGGTCGCGGTGTTGAGATCCAAAAGGTCCGGTACGTCGGTTGGGGGACGGGGTGGAGTTGACGATGACGCAGCCATGGCATATGGCGCCGAGAGTGCCAACAATAAGATACTGCCGAGTGCAAGACGGTTGGCTCGTTCAAGAATGCGTGGCCACATATCTGCCTCCATTTCAGTGTGTGGTGTCCTTCGCTAACCGCTGCCCCATCTCCATGATACCGCCCAACCGTTCGAGCAGGTTCAAGGACTGGCGTGAGGTGAGGCCGTTCTTATTCAACAACGCGAGAAGATCATCAATGATTGTGTTTTTGGTCTCGGTGAGAAGGGAGGGTTCTGGGAACGTCGTCTCCGGAATCTTGGCACGAGGCTTCTGTTTGCGCAACTCCGTGATGATGTCAAAGAGATCCTGCTTGGTACAGGGCCCTTTGCGCTTCAACACGTTCACGAAAGCGGCAATCTCCCGCATGTTGGAGACAATGGCTTATTCGATCGACATACACTGGCGGTTAGGACGGTCGTTACTCATAGGCCATAGCCACCTCGGAAGGAATCCAGATTTTAGGAGGAGGGGAATTGAATGAAATCGTCTGCATGAACGCATGGGACGAGTCCAACTTATTCCTGGTTCCCATCGCGATTGTGTACCTCGGGACTGCGCTTTCGCTCGCGCTCCGGGAAGGGTCAGATGCCGAACAACTCCCGCCCCCGCTTCCTCGTCAGCGGACGCTTCCAGAGCCGGTGCGGTAAAATACGGCCCCATGTCACTATTGCCGCTGGTCCGCTTCGGAACTTCCACGTGGACCTATGAAGCCGCCAAGAAAAGACGTTGGATCACCTCGCTTGAAGTTACCTAACCTCGTGAGGCTTTTCCACAATTGACTCGACGATGGCCGGTGCTTGGAGTGTTTCTTTGAAAGCATGAATTGCAGGCTATCAAGAAGTCACTGCGAGGGTATTTCGCTTGTGTTACCTCTAGGTCAAGATGCTCCATCAGTTGGTATAGAGCATTGATTCCTTGTAAATCGGGACGAGGTGTGATTATGGGGCTGTACCGATCTTGCGGGTGATGACTTCACGGTCTCTAAGCCAGGGTATGTGGCTTGTTTGAAGAACCTGGTTGAACGAGGACTTTGAGGGAGACCGCCTACGCACCTTCCACCTGTCTCTGCTAAGCTTTGGGTGCTTCCTCGTTTTCACGCATAAACTATATCATCCAGTTTTCCATAGATACCTGGGAATAACCCTAGCTACGAGTTTATTGGTCATTTGGTTTGTCCTGGCATGGTCTCGTACCGGCTTCTTGACATCTGATTGTCATTCGAGCCGCTCTCGCCAACAAGTTTCCATCACCAGAAATGCTGGACAAGAGGACGTCAGGGAAAAAATAAAATAACACTCGCTTCGTCATCTTTTATCGGTCTTCCCAACACTGACAGACCGAATCGGTATGTTGAACTGGATGGAGCCACGACCGATCTCGGCTCGCTCGCTGCGAGGTTCAAGACGTGGAACGTAGCCAAGACGTTTGCTCAAGAGAAAGGGATTGAACTGAATCAGCTTCGATTTATCGGACCGACCGGCTTTACTGAGTTTGAGCTCAAGAGCCATTAACGTCCCACGCGGGGTATCGGGGTTAGTGGACACACACCGAGTCAGTACAAGGGGGAATGATGCGGGGCGCACATGGAAAAGGGAGAGCGCGGGGGACATTTGCTAAGGTACACCCTCGACGATACTGAGGTATGAGCCCTGATAGCTGACCTATCTTGCGTCCCAAACGCTCGCCACCCTACAATACGCCGCGCAGACTACCTGAAGGACAGGGCCATGGAGAGTGACCCGAACGCACGTCCCACCTTGGAGGTTTATAAAGGCCGCCAGCTCATCCTCACGCCCATACGAAAAGATGATGATACGTGGGTCTGTGAATACGTCATTATTGAATTGGGAGCAAAACCAACATCCACGAGAGGTGTTTCTGAAGGAACTTTTCATTCTCCCAATGGTGCCAGAGTGGCCGCCATCCTCGCGGCAGAAACACTCATCAATGCTCGTGCTGCGACAAGCGAAGCCGAGAGATCGCCAGGCCACGCCATATGACCGCAGGCAACACACCGCCAACGGTAGTCTGGATTTGTAGAGAGTGCTGGAAGCGGAGGCAGGGCAACGAGGTGTTTCCAACGCCGACCTTCATCAGCACGTGTGCGGAATGCGGTGCTAAGGATGTCCCTCTTGCCTATGTGAAAGTGGAGCCCGCGTCGAAAACAGTAGAGGCAGGCCAAAAAGCGAGCAGAATTCTACAACAAGATCGTGGGCGAGTTACCAGAGATGCGGAAGGACACGAGAGCTCTGATTCAGCAACCAATCAAGGCTGCCAAACCGGCATACGTGCTGGTGAACAATCGGAGTGAAGGGAAAGCGCCGGCGACGATTCAGAGACTCGTGGAGAGGCTGTACAATGCTCAATGGGTTGTAGTTCGATGTGCGTCATCTCCGCCTTTACACCGAGCAAATCTCTCCATCCAATCATTCCCTGTCGAACTTCTTCACTCAGAATCATGATGTGAGCTGGCCGTGTAGCACTTCCCGGGTCTTCAATGTGACAAGCACTCCGGATCTCAGGCGCCATGCTAAACACGATTCCAGATGGCGTTGAGAAGACAGCAGTCTATATGTACATACTGGACTGTTACAAAATGATGACGATCTGATTGACAATAGAAGAATAGAAGAATTCCTTCAGGATGAAGAGTGATAGAACAGCGACCATAGTGGGGGCCTCTCAGATTTTACAAAGTCACCGTTGTTACGGTATGGTTAGGATTGCGTTTCGTTTGTGTTAATGGCGGCTCCCTTTTGAAGTGTCTTTCAATGCGGATGTCAACGATCATTGATCGTGTCTATGAGGCACTCGAGCAGTTTGGTGAGAATTGCTCGATGGATGAAGTCGTTGGACTCTGCCCGGATCTCACCTGGAACCAGATCTTCTTGGCGATCGATTACTTGAGCAAAACGGGCAAGGTCCGTATTACGATGGACCCAGATAGGACGTATTCCGTCCAAGTCTATCCATCCGCGATGGATCCAGGTTCCTCACGACACGATCCTCTTCACAGGACGGTCTCCTAGCCTTACGAGACCGTCCTCGTTCCACTCCTTGCTTCACTTGTGTGTCTTCCTTCTACTAGGGACACATTGACCTCATCCAGGTGGGACGGCTGGAAACTTCGCGGCAATCAGAGACACATAATGGTGAATGGCATCTCGCTCTGCTTTACTAAGTTGGTCGGCGTTCACGCCACAGAATAGCAAGTCGTCCGACGCGATCACGAATTGCCTGATCTCCTGGCGCATGGACTCCATGAGTGAAGGCCCTTCTATACAATGACGGCGATTCATCTATCGAGTATGCTCGATTCTAAGTTTTGCCAGGTCACATCAACAATCAGGCATTTCCTGAATTCTCTACATTATTAACCTGAGACAGCAGATTTCACCTCTCGAACTGGTTGACCCTACCACGGCATAAGCTCGGGTCTCCATATTGGGTTTGCAGCACGAGGACAAAATGAGGAGAGGGCGAGGTGAAGGCTCAACAGACTCTAAGCCATAGGCTTGTGTTCCCTGGCGTGAGGTCATTTGATGGGGGTTTCAATATCAGTGGCAGATTATCTTTCAAAAAGCTTGAATGGTGGGATTCCATGTATGAATTAAAATACAAAATCTCAAAGGATTTATTATATTGCAGAAAAGCCCTCATGAAGTAGCCTTCATTCCACGCTCTGCCAAAATCTATCCACCTCTTAGGATATTCGAAAGGCCACAATATGTCGTGAAAATGTACGATGACGCCTTTCTTTAAAGACGGGAGCAGTGTGAAAAGATTATGAAGCACATCACTGCAAATCTTTCCAACATGTGATGAGTCGATAAAAAGGAAGTCATTCTCACAGAGGTTATCAAAATGGTCTGTGCTCACCATCTGAACCGGCTGTTTTATGATTTCACAGCGTTCCACATCTTTGTTCCGAAGTAGGCTTAGGAGTCGGTCTGGATAAGGCTCAATAAATGTGAATTGTACCTGTCCTCCCAAAAATTTCTCATCAGTGTCGAGCATGGCAGCAGACGAAAAGCCCGAGCCGATCTCCACGATTCGTCGAGGCTTGAACAGGCGCATCATCGAGTAAAGAACAAGCCCATCTCCATAACTATAGTAGCTATTATCAAGATAGTATCGATTGCGATCATCTTGCTTATCCGTAAATGGCATGTCACCGTAAAAAGAGACAAAATTGCTTGCAAGATTCAATTGGGCATCATCTTTAATGTCGACTCCAGATACCTGTTCTGTAGACCGATCAAATAGTGCTTTGGAATTGGACTGAATCTCTTTGAGGTCAGGAATAGGGGAATAATAATGACCGGGTTGGGCACATCGTAGGAATCGATAATTGTCGGAGTCGAGGAGCGTCAGAATTTTCTCAAATTCCGATTCCGATGTCACCCTCAAGACATGATAGTGCTTAGAAACAGGAACTATCTCGAATCCAGGATATTGTTTTCGCTGTAGTCCTAATAATCTGAGGATGGACTTGACAGTCTGTTTGATGGGTTGGCTGATGAAATTCATCGGCATATTCTGTTTCAGGCGTACTATTTAAGAAATGCTACAGTGCGATGTTCTCCATTTCGAATGGCTGAACGAAGTGTTCTGGCTGAGGCAGTGGTGTACGACCTGACACGGTGCTCAGTCCTTGCTCCGTCCTAGAGTTGAGAGCATACAGAAGCATCATACCCGCCACAACTAGGAGTTGGCTCTATTCACAACCGGGACTTTGCCAGGACGGGGACCTAGATACTTGAGAACAGGGTCAAACGGACAATCTGTCCCATTGGACTTTGTACCATTTCACTTCACTTCAGTCCGTTTTGTCGCTGTCGCTAACATTCTATTAACACCTGACAGCCGATCGAACCGGCGCACCCCTCCACCCTCAAGGTTCCACTCCGCATCCCGTCTCCTGAAAGGTGAGTCAATTCTATGCGTTCCTCACCTCTGGATTCGTGAGAGGCTCCTCAGCAGCGCTCAGACCCCCGAGACCTATGCTTGCCCTGACAAAAGAAGAGAATCCAGAGATGGAATTGGGTACGCCCGTCTGCGTGAGTTGATAGTCCACACTCATAGTCAACCACCCAGCTTCATGGGCGGTGAGAAACCCCGCACGGTAGGCACTAGCCGCCGCCTCATTCTGGCGGTCGTCTGTATACAGATTTGAAGCACTGGACAGGACATCCGTACTCGCCTGGGAGGTAGCGGTACCGAATTGGAGTTTCGCCGTGTCCGTCTCATTTTGCCACACTGAAGATGCGCAAAAACCACTACAGGCGTCGTCTCGCCCGCCCAAGTCGATAGTCCCGTCGCTCCTAATCACGGTACTTGCGTCGGCAACAGCGACTTGAGACTGTCCAAACGCGCTAGCATAGTCCGGAGTGAGCCCCGGTAACGTAGTCACACCAATTCCGCTGAAGGTCAAGGTGGTCAAATCGAGGTATGCCGTGCCCGAATAGTTGAGCGCCGAGGCCGGCTGAGAGGAGAGGAGCAGCCCGAAGCAGACTATGTGTAAAAAGACCAGTCTCATATACATAAGCCTTCGCGAGAAATGATGAGGAGCAATGGCCGTATGCGCGTATTCGGGATTTGGTTCTACTATGAGTTAGAGGGAATTTCAAAAGGTCAGTTGACCGGGGGAGAGACTGTTTACGCCTTCCAAATCCAATATTGAAGCTGGTGTAACGTATCGGCTCTTTATATGGACGGAGCATCCTTCTTGGGCTAGGCCACTTTATCTGATGAATAGGAGCGCGCATGCGTAATTCGCTGCAATTGGCTACGGATGCCGAATTGATAGAGGAATTGTTTCAACGTTTTGACCATATCGTAGTGTCAGGAAGCCGACGGCATGAACATGGCGACAACGCCCACCGGGAGATCTGGCAATGGAAAGGACTTCATCGGTATTGCCAGGGTCTGTGCGCCTCGCTACTCGCAAAAATCGAAGAGGATTCTCGCAAGCGGGAGGTAGCAGGATAACAGACCTTGCAGGAAGAGTCTTTCTTTCGGGTAAGGAGACGACTTCCAGCCACTCCCACTAATTCCCCCAATCGAACCGGCAGACCCCCACCGGCCTAAGCCATGGCTCCCATATTCGCTTCGCAACACCAGGACAAAAAGCGATATAACCCGTCAGGTTTGAACCTGCTCTGTGAACAATGAGAATTCACGCCACGATAGCGTTCTGATAAGATCCTATTTCTATTTCGGCACGACTTGCGTGACAAGTTTTTGGGCTCCACCGATCGCTTGGCCCAGGAAGGTGCCAACGGCGCGGCCAAGTTTTCCCGCCTGGCGGATTGAGGCCGTGGATCTTGTCTTCTTAACGGCTTTCTTCATTGAACGGCTCGATTTCGACACCACACTACCACCCGCTTTCTTGAGTCTACGAGCCGTAACACCTGCCATGCCTGTAAGACTTTTTCCCTTGCGTGCAAGCTTCCTTCCGGCATGAGCAACCTTTCCAGTCTGTGTCCTTTTCATATGACCTCCACGATAAGGTTAGAGCATTGATGAGGAAGTGCGTGGATCACACAACCTAGGGAAAACGGCCAATGGTACCTGCTCGCCAAGGGTATGAAGGCGGCAGCCCCTATTGTGTGAGCATGTCCAGAGCATGACAATCGCCCGACAGAGAGCATATGCGGCGGATTATGAGGCCTTTTCACATTCTAACTCCGATGACAGTCAGCCGAGGCGTGCTCGGTTCGGCGATCCGTCCCTCGGTTCGCGCGAATCCACAAGGCAGAGTTCAGATTGTCAACATTTGCTGTAATGTGGTCTCCTTTATTGATGGGAGGTTTCTCGGTCGTCTCATCCGTCAGGACGCTCACTTCTTTGCCATCTTCTTCTTTGAGGACATATGTCGTCCCGTCCATGCGTACAACTTCACCATAGATCAAATGGGTCTTACGCACGGCATTGTGTTCCGCCTGGAGCGCATTTGTTCCCGGTAGGACGTCACAGGGGCTCGCAATATGTTTGTCTCCTCTCGACGCGACACACCCAATCTGGAGAATAGTGACGAGTCCCAGAACCAATAGATTCCTCGGTCGAACACTTCCTGAAAGAGAAATCATGATACCCCCTCGTGATGTCGATACTGAGAAATGACTATATCTGTATGGTGCGGTAAGCATGAGTTAGGTGGCCTCCTAGGGCAGCTGGGGCCAACAGGTAGCAGGTCGATGTGCGCCCATCCCACTCTGCAAGATAGTTGGTGAGTCCACTTTATCCGGTTTCTGAGAGTGAAGCGCCTGGACATACCCCTAGGCTCCTACTACCTATCACGTTAGTTCGATGCCACCTAAAATCGCTTGATCGCTTTTGACGCCCAATCGCTCAGTAGCTTCGGCCTCCTATGTCTTTTCCCAGTACGGAACCTCTCTCGACTTCGCTAGGGTCGCAAAGTAAGTTTGAAGCGTGAACGAGGTCTCCATAAAAGAGACTCCAGCATGCGCACCATAGGTTAACTTTATGGACGGAGGAGGAGAGCGAGACTATGCACAACGGGAACCATCGTAATGAGGGAATTGGAGAAACGCGATGGTCTTCATTTATAGCTGGAGCATTGATTGGGGGTGGGGTTGCCCTGCTCTTGGCTCCTCAATCGGGCGCCTAACTGCGAAGCACGCTGTGCAACTATGCCAGTCGCGTAAAGAATGACGTACTGGATACGACTGAAGAAGCCTATGACAAAGGCGAAGAGGTCATCCGGGAGGCTGGACAGTCGGTCAGGGAATTTACAAAAGAAGGAGGGGAGCGATAAAGGCGGCCGGACATTCGGCTCGAGAATTTGCGACACGGTTCGCGAGCTGGGGCGTTCGACTTGAGAAGATGAGAAGACCTGCTCTACTGCAAGTACTGGGAATGGCCTCACCGTGAAGCAGTCTTCTCCATGGTTTCTTAAACTCCTCGCTATCTATTATTTGGTTCAAGGGGTGCTGCTGATTGCAGTGGGAGTTGGCGGGTTGATTCTCGTGGATCAGAATCAACTGCTTGTTATCAAGGAGTGGCTTCGTGTCATTCGCTTGGACCCGGACAATCGCTTCATTCATTCGCTCCTAATCACAATCCTGCCAGTGACGAATGAAATGCTGGAGGCATTCAGTATTGGCTTCTTCGTATATGGCGGACTCGCGTTTGTACAAGGGGGAGGTCTCTGGTTGTCGAAACCCTGGGCCTCCTATCTCTCGGTCGTCGTGGTTGGTTCATTCATCCCGTGGCAACTATATAGCCCGCGACACGAGGTAACCGCTCTGAAGCTTCTGACGCTATGTATCAATACCGTGATCGTTGGGTATCTGCTCGTGAGTGCATGGCGTGCGAGAGGCGGCGTTGAGAAGGACGAGCCAGTGTCTTGTCACTGTAAGTCGCGATAAGCGACGCCATGGATGCGCTATTACACTGGATCCCAGAATATGGCTATTGCGCCCTCTTCCTCTTGCTCATGCTTGGCATTGTGGGATTGCCAATTCCAGATGAAACTTTGCTTACCTTTTCTGGTTACCTCATTTTCAAAAATCAGTTCGCGCTGATGCCAACGATGGCCGCCGCTTTTCTGGGAAGCAGCTGCGGAATCACCATAAGCTATGTCATCGGTCGACGTCTGGGGTTGTATTTCATCCGTGCGGTGGGCCGTAGATTGAGAATGGGGCCTAACGACTTGGTCAACGTCAACGCCTGGTATGTGCGGTGGGGGAAATATGCTCTCATCGTCGGCTACTTCGTGCCGGGCGTTCGACATCTCGTGGCCCTCGTGGCGGGATCATCGAATTTGCCGTTGGGGATCTTTATGCCCTTCGCCTATACAGGAGCGCTCATATGGTCGGCGACGTTTCTAGGGTTGGGCTATGGGTTAGGGGAAACATGGGCGCAGGTATCCGCCACAGTTCACCAAGGTCTCGCTGTTGCTGGTGGTATTGTATTCGTGGTTCTCATCGGATTCCTCGTCGTTCGGTTGAGAAAATATCCATGATGGCCATGATTCTGAGAATGTCGAAAATATGCTGACGGTCTATCGTTGAGCGTTGAGACGAGAATATCTGCAGAAGTAGCCGAATTGGTCATGGCTCTCTAGCAGCGTCTCAACGGTCATCGACACCACTTCCCTCAATCGGCGCACTCTGCCCTGGCTTAGGCATGGGTCCCCTATCGGGCTTGCAACACTAGGACAAAAAGCATGGCTGGTGACTCGCTGGGGATCAATCCGCTGGTCATGGGTCAAACGGTATCGATAAGGCATATCTAGGTTTACATCGGTAGCGCTGAGTGAGCGGCCCAGGGAGGGGAATGAAAGCGAATTGGTTAGATCGTCAGGAGGAAGTATGGAGCTGGCGAGAGGAATCGAACCTTGAACCTGCGGTTTACCAATCAGTGACAGGGGATTGCTCAAGTTGTCGAAAACCTGGGCACTCCCTCCTACCTTCAGTCCCAGAGCCATTTTCCTTATCATCTGACTTCATACCATTTCACTTCACTTCAGTCTGTTTTGTCGCTCCCACTAACACCACAACGCTTGTCTTTCACCGATCCGGCAGACCCTGCCACCGCATAGGCTTTGGCACCAGATGCGGTTTGCACCACCAAATATAAAGGGAGTGTAACGGTGGGCTCAATTCTCTACAGAGGGAGGTTAGATATCGTTGCTCTACTGGATTCATTTCTGTAGGATCATGCTGGTTCTAGCCAAACCCTAGGCATCCATTGGAGCCACCGTGGGCCCATGTGGTTTCCCAGTGATTGTCCCATTCACCCAGAGCGACTTGTGGCCGTATTTCACCACTCACCACAGGAAGGGGAGGGGCGCCATGACGATTCGAATAGCTTGTGCTTATCTTATAATGGCGAGCGGGATTCTCTTCGCCACGAGCTGTTCCTTAATGATCGATCAACCAAAAGGAGGCGTCCCATCTGAGAGTGGCTTGAGAAGTGAATCAAAAAGTCTCGCAGGCGTGTACACAGACCTTGATTCAAACGGCTCCATCAAGCCCCATCCTCAAGTAGTGGGCGAGGGAGGCAGGATCAATGGTCTCATTATTCTCAGTGCCCCGGCAGACATGCTCGATATTAAAACGGGCGCTGTGAAACTCAAGGAGTCGACCGATACCACGCCAACAGTGAGGATGGGAGAATCGACATTTCGCTCTAGATCTGGCACGAACAGCCCAGATTCATCGAAAAACACTCCTGACGCTGGGAACAAATAGGGCTCAGAAATATGGGTGCAGCGCATTCGGGATCGGCCATCATAGAGCCACATTCATTGTCGTCTGACTTCGTACCAATTCACTTCAGTCCGTTTTGTCGCTCTCATTAACGCCGTAATAACACCTGTCAGCCCCATCTATCCGGCAGATCCCCACCGGCATAAGGAAAGGGTCCTATATCAGGTTTGCTCCATCAGAATAAAAGTAGGGCATGTCGATAGCCGCGTGGTAGTAGGAAGCGGCTGAACCGCCTGATTAAGAGTGCCGAAGAAGACCTACGTCCGACAGGCACCAAGCGGAACGATACGGGTTTAGTTTCTTTCGGTACAGTTTACAAGGGACAATGACAGGCGTATGCGCCAACATCATGGGGTGTCCTACGCTGGTAGATCGGGCATGCACTATCGGGTGGGCCGGCGACGAAGCGTATTGCCGTGTAGGATTGGAATGAGA
>JACXTT010000404.1_pt1 | contig 72534 bp, 57 predicted proteins | sample 9270951 | NCBI WGS metagenome assembly JACXTT01 (sample SAMN15532306, study PRJNA645909) | rock metagenome | isolation source: weathered quartz diorite | place: Puerto Rico | collected 2017-06-21
GGCTGGACGCTGCGGCCGGCCGGAGAGGCCGAGGCGTGGCGCGAGGCGCTCGCCGCCCCCGAGGCGCTGCCGCGCCCGCGCCCCGGGGGGCTGGTCAGCGAGGCCGAGTGCGCCGCCCGCCACCTCGCGCTCTACCGGAAAATCACCTCCGCCTGAGCGCCCGCCTGGCTTTGCCGCGGTCGACGCGCCCGCTAAAATCCCCCCCGCGGGGCCGCAACGCCCCCGGAAGGCGACCACATCCCCATGGCGAAAACCGCGCTCATCACCGGCATCACCGGCCAAGATGGCTCCTACCTCGCTGAGCTGTTGCTCGACAAGGGTTACGCCGTCCACGGCACCGTCCGTCGCTCCTCCAGCGTCAACAATGAGCGGATCGCCCACCTGGGCGAGAGGATCACGCTCCACAGCGCCGACCTGCTCGATCAGGTTTCGCTGCTCGATGTGGTCGAGAAATCGCGTCCCGACGAGGTCTACAACCTCGCCGCGCAGTCGTTCGTGGCAGCCTCATGGGCGCAGCCGGTCCTCACCGGGGAATTCACCGGCCTCGGCGTGACCCGCCTGCTCGAGGCGATCCGCAAGGTCAACCCGAAGATCCGCTACTACCAAGCCTCCACCTCCGAGATGTTCGGCAAGGTGCAGGCGGTGCCGCAGGTTGAGTCGACCCCGTTCTACCCCCGCTCGCCCTACGGCGTCGCGAAGCTGTACGGCCACTGGATCACCATCAACTACCGCGAGTCGTTCGACATGTTCGCGTGCAGCGGCATCCTCTTCAACCACGAATCGCCTCGGCGCGGGATCGAGTTCGTCACCCGCAAGATCACCCATGGGGTCGCCGGCATCAAACACGGCCTGCTGAAGAAACTGCCGCTGGGCAACCTCGACGCCAAACGCGACTGGGGCTTCGCCGGCGATTACGTCGAGGGCATGTGGCGGATGCTCCAGCAGGACGCCCCCGACGATTTCGTGCTGGCCACGGGCGAGACCCACACCGTGCAGGAATTCGTGGAGCTGGCCTTCAGGCGCGCCGGGCTCGACTGGGAAAAGCACGTCTTCCAAGATCCCCGCTTCCTGCGTCCCGCCGAGGTCGACCTGCTGCTGGGCAGCCCGGCCAAGGCCGAGGCGAAGCTGGGCTGGAAGCGCAAGGTCGATTTCCCCACGCTGGTCAACATGATGGTGGACGCCGACCTCGAGCTGGTGGCCCGCACCGGCAAGAAACCGATTGACTGACCCGGCGCCGGGACTCCCCTCGCGCCTGAGCGCGCGGTGGCCGCTGGTGCGGGAGATGGTCCGGCGGGAGATCCGCGGGCGCTATGCGGGCAGCTCGCTGGGCTTCTTCTGGTCCTTCGTCCACCCGCTGATCCAGTTGGCGGTCTACACGCTGGTGTTCGGGGTCTTCCTCAACGGCGAGATGGGACGACCCGGCGGGTCGATCACCTCGTTCGCGCTGTTCCTGTTCTGCGGCTTGCTGCCCTTCAACGCCTTCTCCGAGAGCCTCGGCCGCAGCGCCAGCTGCCTGCTCGAGAACGCCAACCTGCTCAAGAACCTCCGCTTCCCGGCCAAGGTGATTCCGCTCTCGCTGTGCCTCAATGCGTTGATCCACCAGGGGCTCGGCCTGCTGGTCCTGATGGCCGCGGTGGCCGTGGTGCGCGGGGGGCTGCCGGCGACGACCCCGCTGATCCTCGGCGTGCTCGCGCTGCAGCTGGCGTTCATGCTCGGGGTTTCGCTGCTCGTGGCGCCGCTGGCGGTTTCTTTCCGCGACCTGCTGCAGCTGGTTCCCGTGGTGACGATGGTCTGGCTGTACGCGACGCCGATTTTCTACACCGAGGCCCAGGCTGCGCGCTGGCCGCTGGCGGCCCGGCTGATGAAGCTGAACCCGATGCGCTACTACATCGCGATGACCCGGCAGCTGCTCTTGGACGGCGAGCTCCCCTCGGCGCGTCGCTGGCTGGCGGCCGGAATCGCCGCGGTGCTCACGCTCGCCTCCGGCTGGTGGCTGTTCACTCGCCGCCACCCGCGCTTCGCCGACGAGCTGTGAAACGGGCATGAGCGGCAAAGTCGTCATCCGCGCCCGCGCGCTGGGCAAGGCGTTCCCGATTTATTCGGGTGGCGCGGGACGGCTGCTCTCCGCGCTGACCCTCGGACGCGCCGCCCGGGCGCGCGAATACTGGGCGTTGCGCGAGCTGTCGTTCGCGATCGAACGCGGCGAGGCAGTCGGAGTGATCGGCCAGAACGGCTCCGGCAAATCGACGCTGCTCAAGCTGCTCGCCGGGCTGACCCGCCCCAGCGAGGGCGAGCTCGAGGTGGATGGGAAGATCGGCTCGCTGATCGAGCTGGGGACCGGCTTCAATCCGGAATTCACGGGCCGCGAAAACGTGCGCCTCAACGCGGCCTTGCTCGGCATCCCGCCCGCGGTGCTCGAGGAGAAATTCCCGGAGATTGAAAAATTCGCGGGGATCGGGGAATTCATCGACCGCCCGGTCAAGACCTATTCGAGCGGCATGTACGTGCGCCTGGGCTTCTCGGTGACCCTCGCTCTCGACCCCGAGATCCTGCTCGTGGACGAGGCGCTCGCGGTGGGCGACCTGCTGTTCCAGCAGAAGTGCTTCGCACGCCTTAAGCGGCTGCGTGAAACCGGGGTGACGCTGGTGCTGGTCACCCACGACTTGGCGGCGGTCAAGAATTTTTGCGACCGCGCGGCGCTCCTCGACGGCGGCCGCATGGTCGCTTCGGGCGCGACCGGCGAGGTGGTCGACGAATACAACGCGATCCTGCAGCGCCGCGCGCTCGAGGGCACCGACCGCGAGATCGTCTCGGTCGCCGCGCCGGCGGCCGGGCGCAAGCGCCACGGCTCGTTCGAGGCGGTCATCACCGGCATCGAGCTGCGCGACGGGCACGGCGAGACCGCCGCCGCCCTCGCCGCGGGCAGCCCGGGAGTCATCCGCGTCACCGCCGCACTGCTTGAGACGGTCCGCGATCCCGTCGTCGGCATCCTCATCCGCGACCGCCTGACCAACCACATTTTCGGGACCAACACCGCCCTCCACCACATCGCCCCCGGCGAATTCCTGCAGGGCGAAGCATTGGTCGCGGAATTCCGCATGGACTTCGACCTCGGCCCGGGCGAGTACTCGGTCACCGCCGCGGTGCACACCGAATCCGCCACTTACGACCGCGTCTTCGACTGGGCGGACGACCTCCTGGCGTTCAAGATCCTGCCCACCGAGCCGGGGTTCATCGGCTGCGCCCGGCTCAAGCCCGTGGTCACCTTGGAGGCCGCGAAAGGGGGGGGTGGCGCATCGGCCCTGGACCGGTTGTTCGCCGACGCCCCCGGCGAGATCCTGACCGGGGATTCCGGGCACCGGAAATTCTTGATCCGGGGGTTTTTTCCCGCGGAGAACGATGACCAAGGCGCGTTCCGCTGGACCGGACCCGAGGCTGCGTTCGTGATGCGCCTCGACGGGGAGAGCCTCGAATTCGACGCGCTGTGCGTGGTTCCCGAGGGGGAGGCAGTGACGGTCGCGCTGCAGGCCGGGGTCGAACCGCCGGTGGAAGTCGCGCTCGCTTCCGGCGGTTGGCAGCGATTGTGCTTCATCCTCCCGCCGCGATCACCGGGCGGGATCCGCCGCTGCACGCTTCGGACCACGCCCCCCTTCGCGCCCGGCGGCGGGGATTCCCGGGTGCTCGGCCTCGCCATCCGCACCATCCGCTGTACGGGAGGGGGAATCATGACGGCGGGCGGCGGGGCGACTCCGGTCGGGGCCGAGTCTCCCTAGAATTCTTGGGCTTGCGATCATTTCTCAGCTTGCCGATTCACCCTCCCGCCCGATTCGATTTGCGCGCGGACCCCGGCGCGCAGGAAGACAAGGTGTTCGTGTGATCGACCCCCTGCTCATCTCGCGCCGCTCCGGCCGACCCGCGGGGGAACGGCTTTGCGTCTCGCGCGGGCAGTGGGTTGCGCTGACCGGACCGGACTGGGCCGCGCGGCTGGAAGAAATCGCGCCGACCGGCATGGACGGTCGCCGCGATGTGGTGCGGCTCACCGCCGGCGAGTTGCCGGGCGACCCGGGTGAGGGGCGCGAAACGCTGTTCGTCATCACGGTTCCCGATCCCGTCGCGCAAGACGCCTGGTGGGACGAATTGGCCGGGCGGCTGGAACCGGCGCTGCAACGCGGCTGCGGTGTTCTGCTGGGCGCGCCCGAAGTGCCCGGACGCCTGCCGCTCACCTGGCGCCTGGACGCGCGCATCCCGTCTCTGGCGGGGGACGGCCGGCTACGCGATGACTTCGGCCAGCCCGTCGCGCACCTGCGCGAGGGCGAGTGGGGCTCGCTGGCGTTCGATTGGCGGTGGGGGCCGCTGTCCGGGCGCCGCACGCTCGCATTGCAACTTTCCGACGGCCGCTCGGTTCTGCGCAGCGATTCTGCCGAACTGGCGGACTGGAAACGCTTCTTGGAGCACCCGGTCCGGTGCGAGGCGTCGTTCCCGGTTCCGGTGCCGGCCGGCGTCTACCGCGCGGCGCCGGTCGTCGACGGCGCGCCGGATGAGTCGGCGCGGGCTGAAGTCGCCGTCCGGCCGGGACGATTCCATCCCCGCCCGGCGGGATTCACCGCCCGCTGGCGGCTCGAGGAGCCGCCCCGGCTGACACCCCGCACCGCCGCGGCGCTCTACGGACCCCGGGCGCCCTCCCGGATCGACCAAGGCAGCGACCACGCCTGGCTGCGCGGCCTCTGGCACGATCCGGAGCCCGCGCCGGTTTCGCAGTTGCGCCGCTGGACGAGCGCGGAGTGCGGCTGGGTGTGCAGCGGCGAGGGCGACGCGCTGACCATCGAGCTGGAGGACCGGCGTCCGCGCGGTCCCGGCGCTCCCGCGGTCTCCACCCTCGCGCTGTTCATCGACGGCGCTCCCGCGGGCGTATACCAATTCCATCAGCCCGGCGCGCACCGGGTCACCGCGGAATGGCCCGGGGACGACCTCAACCACGAGGTCTCGTTGCGCTGTTCCCCCGTCTGGTCACCCGCCGACGCCGGCTACCCGGAAGATTCGCGCCGCATCGGCTTCATGATCAACGCGGCGTTCGTCGGGAGCCGCGCGTGAAATCCGTCGCGGGGATGTGCCCCCAGTCATGATCTTCGGCGTAAGTCTGTTGAACTACGGAGGAGATTGTCCGCCGCCGCCGCTGCGGCTGGTCACCGCGGTTCTCCGCGCCGCCGGGGCGCGTGGTCATCAGATGCGCGTCTACGGACCGATCGATTTCCGTCGCGAGCTCCCGACGGCGGCGAACGCGGCCTTCCGGGAGATCGCCGACCCCTCGCACCCCGCCGAACTGTTTGACTGGGTGTGCGCGGATCCCCCGGATGCCGTTTTCTTCCCCCAATTCTGGATCACGCCGCCGCAATTGAGCTGCCCCGCGGTCGTGCTGCTGCCTTCCGATGCCGGGGGCGTCCCGACGGGACCCTACCGGACTTCGGGCTTTGCGGACATCATGCGGCGCGCGGATCGCATCCTGGCCCGCGGCGCCAGGGAAGCCCTGCGGTGGCGTGACCGCGCCGGCGCCGGCATCACCCCGCTCACATCGTGGCCGACCCGGGAAACGGGCGACTGGTCGATAGCGGCCGGGAGCGTGCTCGACACGCTCGAGGCCGCGGCGCAACCCGGCCTTGAATGCGTCGATCCCCTGCCGCTGGTCAGCGTGATCACTCCTTCGTTCCAGCAGGGGCGTTTCCTGGCGCGCACCATCGAGTCCGTGCTCGAACAGGACTACCCGCATATCGAGCTGCTGGTCCTCGACGGAGGATCCACCGACGAGACCCGCGGCCTGCTCGAGCAATACGGTGACCGGATCCGCTGGGTCTCCCGCCGTGACCGGGGCCAGTCCGACGCGATCAACCGCGGCCTCTCTGGCGCCCGCGGCGAGGTGCTCGCCTACCTGAACTCCGACGACACCTACACGCCCGGCGCGGTGCGGCGGGCGGTCGCGTTCCTGGTCGGCCGGCCCCGCTGCGACCTGGTGTACGGGCGGGCGTGGAACATCGACGAGGACGACCGTGTGCTGGAGGCGTTCCCGAGCGAGCGCTTCGACCCCGACCGGCTGCTCGAACAATGCATCATCTGCCAGCCGACCGCGTTCTGGCGCCGCCGGCTCCACGAGGCGATCGGCTATTTCGACGAAGATGTGCACTTCGTCATGGACTACGAATTCTGGCTGAGGGCGGCGCGGGTCGCCCGCATCGGCATGCTCGAGGCGTTCCAAGCCAACAACCGCGTCTGGGCGGGGGCCAAATCGACGGACGCCCGGCCGCGCCAGATTCTGCAGGCGCTGCAGATGGTGCATCGCCACCACGGTCGCATCCCCGACCGCTGGCTCCATTCGTACTTGGACATGGGCGTCGCCTATCCGCAGCCCAACTGGCTGCCGGCTCCGGCGAGGCCGCCTCTGCGGGGTCTCATGCGGCTGTGGCACACCGTGCGTCTGTTGGTCCGGCTCGAGGGACCCGGATCGGCGCTGCGGCGGGCGTTCTCCGCGGTGCCGCCGATCAAATATTCGGACCACTGGATCGGCGGTCGCTATGTGTGCCGGCTCCCCCGCCGCAAATCGCACCGGGCGATCCGCCTCAGCGGCGACTCTCCGGTGTGGCCGCGCGAGGGATCGCCCGTGCTGGCGATCCGGGTCGAGGGGAAACCCGCCGGCAGAATCCGACTCACCGGGCGCGGCGCGTTCCGGGCCGAGGTCCCGCTGCCGGCGCTCGACGAATCCACCGCCGTGGTCACGATCGAAGTCCGCGCGGCCGATTCGTTCATCCCCGCCGCAGCCGCCTTGGGGGACGACTACCGAGCGCTCTCGGTGCGCGTCCATTCGCTGGAACTGGTGGATTGAATGCGGGTCGTGGTGGGCCTGCGCGCCCTGCACCCGGGCAAGATCGGCGGCATGGAGACCTATGTGCGCGCACTGCTCGCGGATTGGGCCGCCCGTCGCCGCGACGACGAGTGGGTGGTTCTGGTCAACGATTCGGCCGCCCCGACCTTCTCCTCCCCGGGGCCGTGGATGCGGTTCGTGAACGCCGGGCCGGCTGGCGACCTCCGTCGCTGGCGAGCCGAGCTCGAGCGGCAGCCTCCGTCGGTTTTCTTCAGTCCGCTGCTGACCATCGACCCGGTCGACCCGGCGATGCCCGCGGTCGTCAACATGCCGGATCTCCAGCACGAGGCCTATCCTGGAAATTTCGCGAGAGAGATCCTCGCCTTCCGACGACTCCATTTCCCGCTCAGCGCGCGGCGCGCCTCCGCAGTACTCACCCTGAGCGAGCACGCCAAACGGATGATCGTCGACCGCATCGGAGTGCCGGGGGAGAAAGTCCACGCCATCCCCCTCGCCGCCGACGACGCGTTCCGGAGAGCCGAGAGCCCGGAGCGGATCTCGGAATTCAGGCGCCGGCGGGGGCTGCCCGATCGCTACATTTTCTACCCGGCGAATTTCTGGCCGCATAAGAACCATGCCGCGCTGTTCGCCGCGCTCGCCCGGATCGGGCGCTCGGGACGGCCGATTCCGCCGCTGGTGTTGACCGGATTCGCGGGCGCCGATGACGAGCGGCTGGAACGGTCGATCCGGGACAACGGCGTGGGAGCCTCGGTCACGAAGCTGGGCTACCTCGAGCGGAATGAATTGCCGCTGTTGTACCGGGCCGCGGAGTTCCTGGTGTTCCCGTCGCTTTTCGAGGGGTTCGGGCTGCCGGTGGCAGAGGCGTTCGCGAGCGGATGCCCGGTGCTGTGCGCGAACGCCACCAGCTTGCCCGAACTCGCGGGTGACGCCGCGCGGTATTTCGACCCGCGCGACCCGGGCGACCTCGCGGAGCGCATCCTCGCGCTGTGGAACGACCCCGCGGCGCGCGCCCGGTTGCGCGGGCGGGGACTGTCGCGCGCGGGAGAATTCGACTGGCGCGTCACCGCGGACCGCACCTATCGCGTGCTCGCGCGGGTCGCGGATTCGCTCTCGTCTGCGCCTTCCGCGACCGCTGTGGCGGTCGCCATCGGCCGCGACAACCGCATCAACCCCGCGGAATTGTCGCTCGCGGACGCGCCGGTGATCCTGCATTTCCTGCGGCCGGGCTCGCGTCCCGCACCGGAGAGCCCGGCCCGCGCGGCGGCATTGTTCCGCGAGCGCGGGGTCGCCGCGCTGGTCGGCTCGGTCGGCTCACCCGGGGAGGGCGCCGCGGGCCGGGCCGCCTTCGACACGCTGCGCCTGAAGTCCGAGCATTACCTTCCCTTGGAGGCGCTCTGGATCGGCCCCGGCCTGGCGCCCGAAATCATCGAATGGCTGCGGTCCGATCCGGGCGTCACGCCGTACCAGATATTCCTCCGCGTGGCGGTGTCCGGGGTGGTCGCGGACGCCCCGGAGCTGCGCGTCTTCAGCGAGGCGCCGGGGCCCGGGCATATCGGCGCGCTCGTCGGCACGAGGTTGTCGGAGCGTTATTTCGGGATCCCCGACCGGGGCTGGCTGATCGCGATCGGCGAGTCGGCGGTGCGGCGCATCCCGCTGCTGGGGCGCCTGCTGGGAAAGCGCCACCGGACGCGCGGCCTGCTCGTCCGCATGATCGTCGGGGTGCTGCACTGGCGGCAGACGGGCGAGTTCCCGCGCGGCTGGCGCTCCCTCTTTCCCGATCCCGCGGGCACCGTCGCGGCCGTGGACGGCTGGGTCTCTCGGCGCGGCTTGATCGGATTCGACCGCGCCGCCGACTCGCAGCTCCGTTTCGCCCTCGACTCGCCCGTATGGCCGTTCGCGAAGCCGCCCCGGGTGCGCGTGCGCCACGGGCGGTCCGTCCTGCTCGACTGCCGCCTCTCCCGCCGCGGCCGCTACCACTACGCGCTGCCGTGGCCGTCCGGGCCGGCCAGCCGCGTCGAACTGGTCATCGAATGCGACCGCGTATTCGTGCCCGCGCACCACGGGCTGGGTGACGACCACCGGTCGCTCTCGATCCGCGTGCTGAAAGACTGAAGACGATTCCCGCAGGGATCGCGGCGACGGGATTCTGATCCGGGTTACCGCACAGTGACGACGCCCGTCAGCGCGCAGCCATTCTTCCAGGAGAACCACGCCACGGTCTCGTAGACCGGCTCGATCCCCAGCTCGTAGACGCCAGGCCGCGCAGGCGCGGTGATCGAAATCTCAAGCGCGGCCTGCTGCCCGGGCGCGAAATCGCCGGGAAGCTCCACGCGCTCGCCTTCCTTCAGCCATGGGAATTTTCTGCCCTCCCCCCAGTGGTAGGCGAGCTTGACCACCTTGAGATCGCCTCCGGATCCACGGCGCACGGGCCACGTTTCTGGCGAGGTATTGCGCAGGGTGACGCGCAGCTTGACCGTCTCGCTCCGACCGAGACGTTGGGGAAGCGGCTCCCCCCGCAGCTCACAGCGGTAAGCGGCGTCGGAAAGCGCGGGCGGCCGCGGAGCGGGCGCGGCCGGCGTGGAAGCCGACCCGGCCGGGTCGGCGGCGGGCGGCGCTTCCCGGCGCCCACAGGCGGCGAACAGGAGCACCACGGACATCGCGCCGGTGGCCGACGCGCGCGATCTGCGATTCATGCGATCATTTTAGCGGAGTGACGGCAGGGCGGACCGGCAATCTCCGGGAGCAGGGGTGAATTTCAGGTCGGCGACCATGAACGACAGCGGCCGGGGATCCGCGCCCAGACGGACCGGTGCGGCATCCGGACTGAAAACCAGTCGCGTTTCACCCGCGGGCAGACACAGCGGCCCGATTGCCAATACTTGGTTCCCCGCTCCGGCGCACTCGAGCGCGCCGACCGGCCGGTCGCCCGCCGCGATCGCGATCCGCTGGTCGGCGCGCGCGCAGACATAGGAGCCAGAAATGCGGATCGCCCCGACCGCTGACGCCCGCAGGCGGATCGCGGCGCCTCCCGCGGCCCAGCGATGCCAGCGACCTTCGGTGTCGGCCTCGCGCAGAGACCAGCCGCCCTCGAATGCGGCATCCGCCAGGGGCCCCACCGGCGCGATCACGAACCCGCCCGGCAGCGGCTCGCCGCCGCCCGCCAAGAGGTGCATCGCGGGCAGCAGGGTGAGCGCCGGAGGCCGGGGATCGTCTGTGAATGCGTAGCCCTCGTTCTGGCCGAAATAGACACTGCCGCCGTTGTGCCATCCCGAGACGGAGAACGGCTGCTTGGCGAGCGTGAGGTAGTACGCCGCGGTTTCGACGTGGAGCGCACCCGAAGCGTCCTCCGCCGGCATCGCAATGCGGACCGGGGCCCCGTTCGTGCGCGCGCGAAGCTCCGCCGCCAGCGCCTCATAGGCGCCGAGCGGCCGCCGCCATTCGCCGGTGGCGGCGCGCACCAAGTCCACGCGATCGCGTGAGAAACGATCGTGGACCGGCAGCAACAAAACGAACATCGCCGCCACGCCCCACGCGAACGCGCGCGGGGCCCACCGGCCCGACTTGAAACCCGTCGCCAGCAGCGCGGCGGAGAGCGGCAGGGCGTAAAGCGCCAGCTTGCTGAGGTTCCAAGTGTGGCCGGTGGCGCCCGGAATCCACGGATTGGGCGTGAACCAGCGGAATTTGCACCATAGCGCAGCGAAGACCAACGCCGCCCCCGCCAGCACTGGCGATGCGCGTCGGGCGCGCCCCCGCGCAGCAAGGCGCGCCGCCGCGAGCAGCGCGACCGCCGGCCCCGAGGCCAGCAGCACGGCGAACAGCCGCGGGTGGAGGGCGGACTCCCGAGACCACAGCGGTGTGTCGTTCGGCCCCGGGTAGGTGCCGATCCAGGAAGCGAGGAATTGCCAATCCGTGTAGCCGACATGCCCGCCCGGGTTCGCGCCCAGCTGGGCGCGTAAGGCGCGCGCCGCGCGCAACAGCTCCACATTGGCGAGCAGCGCGGCCAAACCCGCCGCGGCGAACGCACCAACGAGCCCGTCGGCGCGGCGGCGGCGCGCGGCGCACCACAGCCAGGCCGCGGCCGCGATGGCAGCGGCGAAGGGCAGCATCTCGCTGTAGGCGGAAACCAGCGCGGCCAGCAGCACCCCCGAGGGCAACACGCACGCGCCAGCCGAGCGCTTCCCGGAGAAGAGGCGCTGCAGGAGCACCAGATACGCGAAGAGCAGCGACATCCCGTAGAGTTGGTTCATCACCCCCCAGTGGACCGAAAATGCCGCGGTGCCCAGGCCGGTGGTGGCCGCGACCGCGGCCGCGGTCGCCACCCCCCTCCCGGCGCGCACCAGCCAGCGTCCGATCAGGAAGCAGGTCGCCGAGACCAGCGCCGCGCCCCAAGCCGCGACCGCCGGGAACACCTCGATGCTGCTCGCGCCGGGCGCCCACGACTGCACCAGCCCCAGCAGGTAATGAACGCCCATGCGCAATCCCACGCGGTGAAACAAATTGGCGACCCCGGCCAGCGGCGAGTGCCAGTCGCGCCGGGCGGCTTCACGGAAGCCGTGATCCTGGAGGAATTCGCCCAAGCTGATGGAGGGGATCGTGTCGCCGTACGGCACGATGGCGCCGTCGCGCAGCACGGGCCACAGCGCGCAGATGACCGGCGGGGCGAGCAGGAGCGCCACCAGCTTCCACGCCTCGCCTCCCGCGCCCGGCTCTGCCGGCCGTCTGCGAATCACCCCCAGCGCCGCGAACAGAAGCAGAGCGACCAGCGCGGGCCCCCAGCCGCGCATCGGCGTGCCCGCCCACGAGAGCCAGCCGGCGGCGAGGATGAGCGCCGCCGTCCCGAGGACCGCCGCGAGGCAGCTCCGCTCCGGCGTCCCTGGGCCGCGCAATCCGCTCAAGCGGAGCAGCGCCTCGCCGAGCAGCACGCTGGCTGCGAACAGGCAGAGGACTAGCGCCGTCGAGCCGAGGAACCACATTGCGTCGGGTCGGGATTTTAGTCCCGGCGATCGCCAGCGCCGCCGGTAAAATGGCCGGATGAACGAGTTTTTCGCACGACGCCGGGTGCTTGTCACCGGGGGCGCCGGCTTTCTCGGAAGCTTCGTGGTCGAGCGGCTCAAGGCGCGCGGCCCGAAAGAGATCTCCGTCCCGCGGGCGGCGGATTACGACCTGCGTCGCATGGACCGCATCGAGCAACTGCTCAAGGACGCGCGGCCGGACCTGGTCATCCACCTCGCGGCGGTGGTGGGGGGGATCGGCGCCAACCGCGAGAACCCGGGCAAATATTTCTACGAGAACCTGATGATGGGCGTGCAGCTCATCGAGGCGTGCCGGCTGGCGCGGGTTCCCAAATTCGTCGGCGTGGGGACGATCTGCTCCTACCCGAAGTTCACCCCGGTGCCGTTCCGCGAGGACGACCTGTGGAACGGCTACCCCGAGGAGACCAACGCTCCCTACGGGCTGGCCAAGAAGATGCTGCTGGTCCAGGTGCAATCCTACCGCCAGCAGTACGGCTTCAACGGGCTCCACCTGCTGCCGGTCAACCTCTACGGCCCTCGCGACAACTTCAATCCCGTTTCCTCGCATGTGATCCCCGCGCTGATCAAGAAGTGCGAGGACGCGCGACTCGCGAACGCTCCCTTCGTCGAGGTGTGGGGCGACGGCAGCGCCTCGCGCGAGTTCATCTACGCCGACGACGCGGCCGAGGGGATCCTGCTCGCCGCCGAAAAATACGAGTCGTCCGAGCCGCTCAACCTCGGCACCGGGCGCGAGATCACGATCAAAGATCTCGTCCAGCTCGTCGCGAAGCTGACCGGCTACGCGGGCGAAATCCGTTGGGACCCGTCCAAGCCCAACGGCCAGCCCCGACGCTGCCTCGACACCTCGCGCGCGACGCGCGAGATCGGCTTCAGCGCGAAAACCTCTTTCGAGGACGGGCTGCGCTCCACCATCGAGTGGTATCGCGCCCATCCGGTGAAGTAACGGCGGAGCCCGGTGATCGCGCCTCTCATGCGCTTGGCGCCTCCGAGCGGGGCGCCCGCAGAATCGCCACCGCTGTGGGTCGGCCCCGGCCAGACGGTCGCCCTCGCCGCGCCCGACCCGCGCCCGTGGCTGGGGGCGATCCGCTCCGCGTTGCATTCGGCGCGTCTGCATCAACCCGGCCCGGGAACCCCGGAGGCGGCGCCCGGCGGCATGGCGTTGACGGTCGTGGCCTTCGCCGAGACGCCGCGCCGGCGCCAGATCGGCGACTGGCTGGTCGCGCTCGAGCCGGGGTTGCAGGCGGGCGGGGGCGCGGTCTTCATCGCCCCGCGCTTCCCCGACTCCCTGCCTCTGACCCGCACCCTGCCTGCGGTGAAGCCATGCGCGCTGCGCGACGATGCCGACCTGCCTGCGGAATTCCTGCGCGCAGGCGAGTGGGGCGCATTGCTTTTCAAGCCCCACGCGCCCGAACTACGCGGCAGCCTCCGCCTCCGGCTCTCGGGCGCGGCCGGTGAATGGACAAGCCCATGGTGGCGCCCCCCTGCCAACTTCGCGCCGCTGCGAGCGCAGCTCTGGCGGGCGGAGTTCGCGGTGCCGTGTCCGCCCGGCGACTATCGCGCCGCGCTCGAGAGCGAGCGAGACGGCGTTTCCCCGGAGGCGCGCCTATGGGTGAAGCCGGCGGGCTGTTTCCCGCCACCGCACCGCTTCGAGGTGCGGTGGCGGCCGGTGGCCGCGGCGAGCCTCCTCCCGGCCGCGGCGGGGCGGCTGTGGCGCGCGCCGGGGGAAATCTCGCGCCAAGCGCTCGACCTCTCCCTGGAATCGCTCGGCGAAGCGACCGGCTGGCAGCCGCTCGAACGCTCGCCCGAATGGGACCGCCGGCGCTGGACCGGCGCGCATGCGGTATTCCTGATGCGGGCCACGGGCGCGCGGCTGACGTTGCGCGTGGAGGATCACCGGCGACGCGGCGACGACGGCGCTCCGACGGTGGTCACCCTCCGCGTGGACGGGCGGGTCGTCGGGCGCCACAAATTGCCCGCGCCGGGTGAGTACCGCCTCGAGGCGGAGTGGCCGGGCGACGCCTTCGCGCACGAGGTGACCTTGGACGTCCACCCGCTCTGGGTGCCCTCGGAATTCGGCGGCGAGGACTGGCGGCGGCTGGGGCTGCTGGTTTACGAAGCGCGGGTGACGCCGTGAGCTCCCCTTGGGAGCGGCTGCTGGCGAAGCTGATCGGGCCGGTCTTTCGCCGCCTCGAGCAGCTGCAGGCCGAGCAGGGGCGGCTGGACGACCGCCTGCAGGCCGAGCAGGGTGTGCAGGCGCAGGCGCGGGCGCAGTTCCAACAGGCCGCGGACGAGCAGGCGGCGAAGCTGCAGCAGTTCCACGACGACCTGCTGCGCGAGAAGCGACGGCGAGACGCGGAGCGCGATGGACTCCTGCGCGCCGAGGGAGCGGCGCGCGAGTCCTTGGCCGAGCAGTTGCGGACCGAAGCGTCCGCTCAGGCGGCCCGCGCCGGCGAAGCCGCGGGTCGGCTGGCCGCTGCGCAGGCCGAGGTCACGAACCGGCTCTCGGAGGAATCCGCCGTCCGCGCGCGCGAGCTCGCGGCGCTGTCGGACCAGCTGGCCGGGAACGTGGCCGCCGCCGAATCGCGCGCGGGCGAGCGCCTCGCGCAGGAAAGCCGCGCATTTTCCGAGCGTCTGGTCGCCGAGGCCGCGCGGTTCGCTTCAGAATCCGCCCGCCACGAGTCGGCACTGGGCGAGCTCGCCGCGACCGGCGAGCGGTGGAAGGCCGAGGTCGACCGCCGTGCAGCGGATTTGTCGGCGCGGCTCGCGGGCGAGGCCGCAGAGCGCGCCGCCGCCCTCGCGGCGCTCGCAGCGCGTGCGCAGGAAGCGGCGCGTGCGGCGGAATCCCGCCTGGGCGGGCTGGAGAGCCGCCTCGCGCGGGTCGAGGATCCGGTGGGGCCGGCGTTCGACTACAGCGGCTTCGAGGACCGATTCCGCGGCGCCGAGGCGCTGATCCGCGAACGGCATGCGGTCTATCTCGAGCTGTTGCGCGGCCGAGCGCCGGTGGCCGATCTCGGCTGCGGCCGCGGTGAATTGCTGCAGGTGCTCGCCGCCGCCGGCGTCGAGGCGCTGGGTGTCGAGGCCGACGCGGGGCAGGCCGCACGGGCGGCCGGCAACAGGCTCGCCGTGGAGCGCGCGGACCTGCGCGAGTGGCTGGCGGCGCGGCCCGCCGGCTCGCTGGGCGCGGTGACGCTGCTGCAGGTCATCGAGCACTTCGACCTGCGCGACCAGGTGCAGGTCATCTCCGAGGCGCATCGCGCGCTCCGCCCAGGGGGGGCGCTGCTGATCGAGACGGTGAACCCGCACTGCCCGGAGGCGGCGGAGTGGTTCTACATCGACCCCACGCACCGGCGCCCGGTCTATCCCGAGATGATGCAATTCCTGATGGAGCGGTCCGGCTTCACCGGGGTGACGACCCGGTTCCAAGTGCCCTGCTCCACCGCTCCGGCGGGCGAGCCCCCGAACCACAAGACCGGCGGCGATTTCGCCGTGTGGGGGTACCGTCCTTGAGGATCGGAATCAATTGCCGTCCGCTCTTCCCCGGGCGCATCGGCGGGCTGGAACATTACTTCCGGGGACTGCTGTCGGCGATGCTAGAGCTCGGGCGCGACCACGAATACCTGCTCTATTGCCACGACGAGAACCTCGAGAGCCTCCGGCGCTACGAGCCGGGGGCCCGGCTGTGGCGGCTGCGCGATCCGCATCGGCTGGAGAACCTGGCGCGCGCGGTCCGGGACAGCGCGCCCGACGCGGTCTTCCACCCCTTCCTGTTCATCGAGCCGATGCAGCTTGACGCGATCAACGTCATCCACATCCCCGACCTGCGCTATCGCCATTTCCCCGAGCAGATCCCGCCCGAGGTGATGGGCGTCTGGTCGCAGCAGTTCCCCGAGTCGGCGCGCCGCGCCGAGGCGATCTTGACCCTGAGCCGGTTTTCCCGCGACGACCTCGCCGGCGCGTTCGACCTCGACCCGGCGCGGATCGGAGTGGCCAGCCCCGGGGTCGAGGCGCGCTTTTTCGAGCCGGTGGCGGAATCCGCGCTCGCGGAAACCCGCGCCCGGCTGGGGCTGCCGGAGCGCTTCATCTATTACCCGGCCGACACCTGGCCGCACAAGAACCATGCGCGCCTGTTCGAGGCGCTCGCGCTGCTCAACCGGCGCTCCCTGCGCGTGCCGCTGGTGCTGTCGGGCTTCCCCAACGCCGGCGAGGACGCGGTCGTGCGCGCCCTGCGCGATCGCGGGCTCGAGGGCCAGGTGCGCCGCCCGGGCTACCTGACCCGCGCCGACCTGCCCGCGGTCTACCGCCTAGCCGATGCGCTCGTCTTCCCCTCGATGTTCGAGGGCTGGGGGATGCCGGTGAGCGAGGCGATGGCGTGCGGCGCCGCGGTGGCGTGCAGCCGCGCCGCCTCGATCCCGGAAGTGGGCGGCGAACTCCCGCTCTATTTCGACCCCCTCGACGCGGCCGGCATGGCGGAGTGCATCGAGCGGCTGTGGACCGACGAAGCGCTTCGCCGCGAGCTGAGAGCGCGCGGCCCCGCGCACGCGCGGGCCCAGGGCTGGGCGCCCGCCGCGCGCGCCACCCTCGACGCCATCGAGCGGGCGGCGCGCCCGATGGTCGAGGCCTGCGACCCGCTGCCGCTGGTCACCATCGTCACCCCCTCCTACAACCAGGGGCGCTTCATCGAGCGGACGATCGAGAGCGTGCTGAACCAAGATTACCCGTTCATCGAATATCTGGTGCTCGACGGCGGCTCGAAAGACGAGACGGTCGACATCCTCAAAAAATACAGCCACCGGTTGCGCTGGATCTCGCGCAAGGATCGCGGCCAGTCCGACGCGATCAACCAAGGGCTGAAGGCCGCGCGCGGCGAGATCCTCGCCTACCTCAACTCCGACGACACCTACACGCCGGGCGCGGTCCGGCGCGCGGTCGCCCACCTCGCCGCCCGCCCCTCCTGCGACCTCGTCTACGGCCGGGGCTGGCACATCGACGCGGACGACAAGGTCCTCGAGCCCTACCCGACCGAGCCGTTCGACGCCGAGCGGCTCGCCTCGCGCTGCTTCATCTGCCAGCCGACCGCCTTCTGGCGCCGGCGGCTGCACGACCGGATCGGGTATTTCGACGAGGACGTTCACTTCGTGATGGACTACGAATTCTGGATGCGCGCCGCCAAGGTCGCGCGCATCGCCATGCTCGACGACTACCAGGCCAACTCGCGGCTGTGGGAAGAGAACAAGACCCTCGGCAGCCGCGGCAAGCACCTCTACCAATCGCTCGAGGTCGTCCACCGCCACTACGGCCGCGTGCCGATGCACTGGATCCAATCCTACGCCGGTTTCGCGATGGAGGAGAAGTGGCGGGCGCGCGGGTTGCCGAAGGCGGTCGCGACGCCGCTGCGCCGCTGGCGCCGGCAATGGCTCATCATGTCGCTCGACGGCCGCTTCAACGGCTGGGATCAAGTGATGCGCAAGCTGACCCGCGGCAACGTGGGTGAATCGCTCGAGGGCTTCGCTGACGGCTGGGTGGGGCCGCGCTTCGAGAAGCGAGTGCGCAACGGCGGCGCCGCGGGGCGCCTGCGCATCGAGGGGGAGCTCCCGGGCTGGCCAGCGGGCCGGCCGCCGAGCCTGCGGGTGCGCGCGGCGGGCCGGCCGCTGGGCGAATTCGCGCTCACCGGCCCCGGGCCCTTCGTCGCAGAGTTCCCGCTCCCCACCGCCCTGGGCGGGGGCGAGGAGATCCCGGTACGAGTGGACGCCAGCGCCGCCTTCGTCCCCTCCCGGCTGGGCATCGGCGAGGACGACCGCCGCCTCTCCTGGCGCGTGGCGTCCCTCTCGGTGCTGCCGTGAGCAGCCCCCTGCGCTTGGTGGTGGGGCTGCGCGCCTTCTTCCCCGGCAAGGTGGGGGGGCTTGAAATCTATGTCCGGGAATTGCTGAAGGGCTGGGGCGCGACGCGTCGAGACGACGAGATCATCGCGCTGGTCAACCCCGCGGCGGCGCCCACCTTCGAGTCACCCGGGCCGTGGCTGCGCTTCGAGACCGTCGCCGACCCCCACGATCCCGCCGCCTGGCGTCGCGCCGCGGAAGCCCACGCCCCTGCGCTCTACTTCAGCCCCATGCTGGTCATCGACCCGCCCGATGTCGGCCTGCCGGTGGTGGTCAACATCCCCGACATCCAGCACCTGTTCTACCCGCAATTCTTCGATCCCGCGACGCTCGCCATGCGCCAGCTCCATTTTCCGCTCAGCGCGCGCCGCAGTCGGGCGGTGGTGACGCTGAGCGGCCACGCCGCGCGGACCATCGTCGAGCGGCTGGGGGCGCCCGAGGGGAAGGTCCACCCGATCCTGCTCGCCGCGGGCGACGAATTCCGGGCCCCGGTCGCCGCTGAACGCACCGCCGCGTTTCGCGAGAAGCACGGGCTGCCCGAGGGGTTCCTGTTCTTCCCCGCCAATTTCTGGCCGCACAAGAACCACGCGACACTCTTCGCCGCGCTGGCGATCCTGAAACGGCGCGGCGGCGACTGCCCCCACCTCGCGCTCGCGGGCTTCTCCGGCGGCCAGCTCGATGCGGTGCGGCACGAGATCGAACGGCACGGGATCGCCGACCGCGTGCGCATCTTGGGCTATCTCGACCGCGGGGAGATCCCGGCCGCCTACGCCGCCGCGGGCGCGCTGGTCTTCCCCTCGCTGTTCGAGGGGTTCGGCATCCCCGTCGCGGAGGCGATGGCCGCCGGCTGCCCGGTGATCGCGTCGAACGCCACCAGCATCCCGGAATTCGCCGGCGACGCGGTGATCGGGTTCGACCCGACCGATCCGGAGGCGCTGGCCGACCGGATCGAGCGACTGGGCGGCGACCCCGCCTTGCGTGCAGCCCTGATCGAGCGCGGCCGAGCGCGCTCCGCCGAACTGACCTGGGGGAAAACCGCGGCCGCCACTTGGGCGCTCTTCGAGCGGGTGCGCGCCGGCCTCGGCGCCGCCCCCTGGTCCGGGGTGCGCAACATCCTGCTAGACGAGCGCGGCTGCGCGAGGCGTGAGTCGCTCCCCGAGCCCGGGGTGACAACCGCGCTCCACTTTTCGACCGATCCCCTGCCGGCGGAGGCGTCGGCAGCCGAGGCGGAGCGCAGGCTGCGCGGTACCGGGCTGGCGCTGGCCATCGGCTCGGTTGCCGGCCGCGCTCCAGAGCGCTTCTCGATCGAGCGGCTGCTGGGGGAGGATGGCCTGCCTCCGGGCGCGCTGTGGATAGCCCCCGAGGCGGCAGCGCCGATCTTGGAAAAAATGCGCGCCGCACCCGAGATGCCCTCCGGTTACGAGATCGCCCTGGACGCCGCACTGAGCGGCATGGCCGGCGAAGCGCCGGGCGCGGACGAGCCGCACGACACCCCGCGCCCGCTCCTCGAACCGCGGCAAGGACTGCGGCTCAGCCTCGCCGCCACCGGCGTCCTCAATGACCGCTGGCTCGCGCTCGCGGCGCATGCCGGCGCCCCGCCGGGACGCCTCGGGGGCGTGTTCGCCCGCCTCAAGCGGGGCTGGCTCCACAAGCGGATGACCGGCGAGTGGCCGCCCGGCTGGCGCGCCCGCGCCTTGGGAATTCTCAGGCCCGCGGCACCCGCAGCACCCGATCAGGACGGCTGGGTGGGCCCCCGCGCGCGCTGGGAAATCCGCCGCCCCCCCGACGGCCTGCTGCGCCTGCGCGTCGAACTGGCGGCATGGCCCCTCTCCGAGCCGCAGCGCCTGCGCTTCCGCTTCGCGAGGCGCACCCTGCTCGCCACCCGCATCTACCGGCCCGGCCGCTACGAATGGCAATGGCCGTGGCCCGCCGGCCCCGAGCGCGTCATCGCCGACCTGCGCTGTTTCAACTGGTTCATCCCGGCCGAGCACGGCATCAGCACCGACCGGCGAAGGTTGGCGGTGAGGGTGATTCGCGGGGACTGATCCTCGAGCCCTCCGGACGCCGGCGCCCCTGCGCTTCCGGCGTGATTTTGAGGTCTCAGTCCCTAAGGTGTGACTTTGACCTTCACTTCCTTGAAGCAGCCGCCCTTGCCGCTGAACCACGCGACAGCTTCCTGGACCGGCTCGACTTTCAGCACATAATCACCCGGGGTCGCGGGCGGCATCAGCTTCAACGGCAACTCCACGCTCTGGCCGGGCTTGAGATCCGCAGGCAGGAGCGTCCGTTCGCCTTCCTTCCACTCTTCCCCGTGGTTCCAATGGGACGCAAGATTCACCGCTCGGATGGCGGAGCGCCCGGGCAGCAGCGCGGGCCAGGTCTCGCCGGCTTTGGAGCGATTGACCATCTTCACCTGGAATGTCACTTTGTCGGTTCCGGCCTTCAGGGAGGCGGGCGGATTGACCAAGACGAGATCGCAGGAAAACTCCGTGAGCGCGGGCCCCGCCGGGGGCTCGCTCGGCGTCGGGGGCGAATCGGGTTTCGTTGCGCTCACCGCTGTCGGGGGCTTGGGGAGCGCAGAAGAGGATTCGCGGTTCACGCAAGACTGAGCGAACACACAAAGCGCCGAGAATAGGATGAAAACTGGCGAACGATTCAAACTGGCAGTATAGCATCCGCACGCCGTCGCGGATCCACTTTACGGCGGTGGCCGCTAAAACACTAGCGAAGCGGCCTGAGGTTAAAATTCGCACATGCGTTTTCGCCTACATCGCCCGAGCAGCGCGGACTTGGTGCGCTGGCTTGCGCTTGCGCCTGCACTATGTTTGGGCGTTTACATTTTGGCGACCGCGAACTTCGGATTCCTTGACGATGGGATTTCGATGATTGCCGCAAGGGGATCACCTCTGGGTGCCTTTCAAACGGGTGCCGCAGGCCGTTTCATGCCCGGGTACTGGCTCTATTTCTGGAGTATGTTTCGGCTGCTCCCTGAGCACCCCGCCTCGCTCGCACTCGGGAACGCCCTCGCGCTCGCGGGCTGCGCGTGGTTAGTGTTCCAATTGTCTAGGGCGCTCGGTGCTGCACCTTGGGCAGCACTTGTTGCCGCCTGGATCGCCACCCTGAACACAGCCATGGCGGAGGCGTCCTTCACGCTTTCCAAGATCGAGCCCAAGCAATTGCTGAGCTGGTTCGGGGCGATCATGTTGCTCATTGCGGGGGCCGCCGACCTTCCAGCGCACCGGCGTTGGCTGAGATACGCCGCGATGGCCTCCATGGCCGCGATCACCGCCATGTGCAAGGAGACCGGGGTGACGCTGTTGGTACCGCTATTCATCGCAGCCATTGTTGCTTGGCGCGAAAGGGATCCATCGCGCCGTCGCCATTCGGCCGGACTGGTCGTCGCTGGCGCGCTGCCCGTCCTCGCCATCGGAGCCGTGATCTTCTTGCGCGGTGTGGGAAGCGGTTCCTACGCACGGGAGCACGTTATGCAGGGGCAGACTGCGCTTCGCGTCGATCCGCGCCTTCTCATTTCAAAAGATTGGGCCCTTGCTGCTCTGTTTCTTGCGGGATTGTGCGGCGGTGTTTGGCTGTTGTTGCAGAAAAAATCCCCGGCGCGGCGGGCGGGTTGGTTGTGCATTTCACAACTGTGCGTGCTGCTCCTCTTCTTCGTCAATTTGCGCGCGCTCCACCCATACTACCTTGTTGTTCCCGCAGCCTTGTCCGCCTGCCTCGCGAGCGCGGCGGCCTCAACGTTTCCCATCAGACCTCTGCGCAAGGCAGGCGCCACCGCACTTGCGCTCCTTCTTCTCTGGACCGCTGATCACGGGATCGCAGCCGGCTCCGCTCTCACGGGCTGGAGCTGGCTGTACGGCCGCCTGACCGCCGCGGTCGAGGCGGGCCGGCCCGCGCGGGTGTTGTTTTACCGCTCGGGGGCGCCGGAGGTCCATTTCGAAGCGGGGTTGATGTGGAACCGCATCCACGATTACCGCACCGAGGTCGGGGTGCTGGGCGGCGCGCCTGACGGCTCCGGCCTGCCCGTGGTGCCGCTCCGGGAAATCCGCCCCGGGGATTGGGTCGTCGAGGAATTCGGCAGTGACTCCAACCGATCCACGCCGTTGCGCGATCTCGATGTCGCGCGGCCGGAGTCCGACGCGTTCAATTCAACCCAAGCCATTACCGCCGCGCTCGCTCGCTACACGGCGACATTCCCGGCCTTCGGGCACGGCCTCACGCTGACCCGTCGCCGAAAGGCGGCGCTTGCGTGGCGAATCTCCCGGGTGGAATCGGAACCCGTGCTGGAGCTCGAGGGCTTGACGGCGGACAACTGGCTGGGACCGGACAGCGCCTTGTGGATTTCAGAGCGCAATTCCACGCCCGTCGTCCTGATGCTCAGCCCAATCGGGCCCTCGAAGGACGGCTTCTCGAACCGGCTGGACTTTGTCGCCGCCGGCGGCGAAGTGATCGCGAGCTGCACGCTCATCCGATCAGGCCCGTGTGCGGTGCCTTCCCTCTCCGGCTCCACCCTCCCCCGCGAGCGCGGCTGGCTGAAGCTGGCGTTGCGCCCCGCCGAGACCTACACCCCAAGACAGCTCGGACTCGGCGACGACCCCCGCCAACTGTCTTTCAACGTCAAGCTGCCCTAACCGCCGGGGCAACTGGAACTTCTCCGCGCCGCACCGTCCACTCGACGCAAGGCGGCAGCTGCGTGTCGGGAAGAGCGTTTACGCGGGCTTCCTGACGGTCATCGTCTGCAGCGCAAAGCCCATTTGGCGGGGATCATTTCCCAACCCGAGCGCTTGCGGAGACTGGGCGTCGGGGAAATCCAGTTCAATCAGGTTGTTCCCGTTCCATAGGCCGGCGGGAACCTTCGCGACATAGTCGAGCATGCCCGCCTGCTTCAATTCAAACTGCCCGACCTCATTCCCGTTTACCTTGACGACTACGCGCTGCTTGGGCAACTTCCCGGCGATCAAATACGCGCCGGCTGTGAACACGAGTTCCGAAGGGCTTTTCTCGTTGCAGGCCGTGCGGATTTCCACATGGCGTGTCACCGTCCAGCGACTCTGCGCGTCGGGCTGTTGCCAGAATCCCTTGATGTAGGGATCATTGACGGCCGGGATCCTGAAATCAATGCGATCGACTGGCATCGGTGAAAGCGAAGAAGCGGCTTGCGCTGAGGCCGGCGAGGACGCCGTCAGGGGCGCGGCCGCAGCGGGCGCGCTGCTCGCCGCCTTCGCGCATGACAGCAGATGGGCCAGCGAAACCGCCAACAGGGATGGCAATAATATTTTACGCATGCGAACATTTTAGCAAACGCGGGGAAGCCGATTGCCTTCCCGCCTTAATGTCGAACGGCGTCAGACGCCTCGATCGATTGGAGGGCGAGCCCGAGCAGGCGCGGATCTTCCCCCTGACCCAATTCTTTGGGAGATCGAGCGTCGGGGAGCTCGATTGCGATCTCGCAATCTCCGGTCCATGTGCGTGCCGGAACCGGGAACAAGTAGTCGGCTATTCCGGCGGTGCGAATCTCCTGTTCAGGCAACTTTACGCCGTTGATGTCTATGAGAACCCGTTGACGTTCCAAGCGTCCCGGGACCAGATACGCTCCGGCGACCAACCTGAGCGTCCCTTCCGCGGCGTCTTGCCGGTGCAGTCGAATCACCACTCTGCGCGCCACCGTCCACCGGCTCTGCGGATCGGGCTGAGGCCAGACCCCGGTCATCCATGCGGGGGCGTCCGCTGCCGTCGCGTCGACTCGCCCGCCGGCGAATTTTCGCGCTTCCGCGGAAGGTGAAGCGGCGGGCGGAGGATTTTCTGCGCGGCGATCCGCGAATATCTCCACCTTCTGCAACGACAGCCCGAGCAGCCTCGCGTCTTTTTTGTCCGGCGCATTCGCGTCCGGCAGGTCAAAGCGAATAATGTTGTCACCCCGCCACCAGCCCGCCGGGACCGCGACCGCGTATTGAACCATGGATTGGTCCCGCAGAGTGAAAACAACCAGCCCGTGGTCGTTGATGCTGATGGAAACCCGCTCTCGGTCCGACACTCCTGGGTTCCGGAAAAATCCCGTTGTGATGCGGATCACCGTCGGGCCGGCTTCGTCCAGCCTAATGTTCACCGCCGCTCTGTGGCTCACGCTCCATCGGTAATCCGGGGACGGGTCGGGCCAGAAGCCCTCCAGTTGGTTTCCGGCGTCCCGGGTTCGGAGGTCGACGCTCGCGAGAGGCGTGGCACCTTGCGGAATTGGGATCGCCGGGAGAACTTCGTGGGGCGGAGGAGCAGACACCAACCCGGCGAGGAATTGTGGCCTACGCAGATCCCATAGCCGTTCGGGTTCGAACTGGATGTTGTCAGGCTGCGCGTTCCAACGCGAAGTCTCCCAAGACAGAGCGCCGGCACCGTTGGTGAACACCCCGGCAAAAGCCAGGAGCGTCAACCCCGCAGCGAGGTATGGCCTGCCGCGCGGTGCGGGGGTCGGGGCGCGCATGCCCGCGAGCACGAGCACCGTCACGAGGAAAAACCAAGGCAGGGAATCCGTCATGTAACGTGCGCCGAAGCAGTGCCCCGCGTACCATTCCACATACCCGGCGAACACCAGCACCGGCGAGAAGCCGCATGCCAGACCAAGCCACGCGAGCCGGGGAACAGGGAGCCGGCCCCGCCGGACGACCGCCAGCGGGACAACCAGCGCGAGCGCCGGCGCATAGACCAGCAATCCCCTGGACGGACTGAACAGCAGCCCCGCGATGCCCGACCAGTAACGGGCGTTGAGATGCATGTTGCGGGAGGCCTGGTCCCGAATGTACAGGGGCAGCCAATGTCCGTACACGGCCCGGGAATGGAGCAGGAACAGGGCGAACCATCCCGCACCGGTGGCCGCAAGGGGCAGGAATTGCCCGCGCCGGGCGAGAAGCGCGTAGACACACACTCCGATCACGAACAGGCTGTTGGGGGGGCGGATGAAAAACATCCAAGACAGCAGGGTCGCTGTCGCAAGGGGGTTGAAGGAGGCCCTGCCGCTTTCCGCACGCAGCAGGTGCCATACGAGCAGCGAGGTCAGAAAGATGCTCCATGTGTGCGTCCACATGCCCCGCGACGCCACGCTCCAAGCCTGGGAGCCGAGACCTGCAAGCAGCGCGGAGAGCGCGGCGGCATGAAGCGGCAGCAACTCGCTGGCGATGCCCAGGAACAACACGCCGGTCAGCGCCGTCAGGAACGCCGCCAGGTTCCGTTGCAACCGCACCTCTCCCGCGATCGAGTAAGTTCCATCGGGGTTCGAGGCGGAGATCCCGGCGAGATTCATCAACCCGATGAAGGGCGACGACAGGATGGAACTGGCGGGTGGAAACAGGTAGTAGTAATGGTCGCCGACCCGCTCAATGCTGCGCGGCTTCCCAGACGCGGGATCGTAACCGGGGTAGAGGTCGGGATTGAGAGGAGGGTGGAAATGCCGGTCCATCCGCAATGTCCCATACCGGATCACGTCTTCTCCAAGGAGCATAGAGTAGTGGGAATCGCTGACTTGGTAGACCGGCGAAGCCCTGAACACGGCAAACAGCGACGCAAAGACCAGCAACGCGGCCATCGGCCACGCCATCCGCGCGCTGGGGACGGTGGTATTCATTTCCGAACCGGCGAAGCCGGATCAATTGTCGGGCGATGGCGACGGCGACGGCGAATCACCGGGCAATCTCAATCCACTCGACGCCGACGCCGAGGATGCGCTCATCCTGTGAGATGCCAAGCCGTTTCTGGGAAGTCGCCGAGGGCATGTCCATTCCGATGACATTCTCCGGCCGCCAGAAATTTCGTGGAAGCGGGAATTCGTGGATTCGGGTTCCCGGTTCTCGAAGGGTGAGCGACCCAAGTGGAAGGCCGTTCCAAGTCAGGTTCACGACCTGCTCGGGCAAACGATCCCCGAAAATGAACGGCTGCACCGCCAGCCGCAGACCCGCGCCCGAGGATACATTCGCCGGCAGGTGGATTTCCGCATGCGTCGCCAAAGTATCCCGCTGGGGCGTACCCGCCCCCGAGAAATTCACCAGCTTGTCGTCCATGGCCTGCGGGCGAAGGTCGATTCTTCTTGAATCCGGCGGGGATGCGGGAGCCGAGGCGGAATTCGAGATTTCTTCTTCGGGCGAAAATTCCAGCCATTGAACGCCGATTCCCAGAACTCGTGCGTCCGGGGAAATGCCCAAGTGCTTGTGGGAATCGGCTGTGGGGATGCGAAGTTCCACCCGGTTGCCCGGCTTCCAGGAATTCCGGGGCAAGCTGACCGCATAGTCGCGAAAGCCCGGCTCGCGAAGGACGAAGGACGCGACCGCCTGGCCATTGAGCGAAATTTCCACCGCTTGGGTGTCGAGCTTCCCGGAAAAAAGGAACGGCTGCATCGAGAACCGCACCCGACACGGGACATAGCGGTCGAGCCTGAAACGGATCGCGGAGAGCTTTCCGGCCGTGTTGCGCTGCTCGCCGCCCGGCTCCGCAAACCCATCAAGGAACAGGTCCGCCTCCGGATCACGCAAATTCAGGCGCCGCCCGACGGCCAGCAGCGGGAACTCCTCGCGCGGGGGGGCGGCCGCGGCGGCGACCGGGTTCGCCTTCGCCGCGCGGCGCGAGTATTCGGTCAGGCCCTCGAGGAACTGCGGTCGTCGCCAGTCCCAGCAGCGTGCCACATCGTTTTCCATCGGCACCGGCCGGCTGCTCCAAGTGTACCAGGTGTCAGAGGAAATCGCGCCTCGGGCGTGAGTGAACACTCCGGCGGCGACCAGCAAGAGGCAGGAGAAGAGGCCGGCGCCGAGACGCCATTCATGGCCTGCGTCGGGAGCGCGCGCCTTGCGCCAGGCCGAAACCGCGGCGATCGACAACAATATCCACCATGGCAGGGAATCGGTCGAGTAACGGGGGCCGAAGCTGCCCCCGCCGTGCCAGAAAGCGAAGAACGCGCCGGTGATCAGCGTGCTCAGCACCACGGCGGCCGCCAGCAGCACCAAGCCGCGCGCTTCGACTCCCCTCCATCGCGAGGCCAGCAACCAAAGCACGGCCAGAAGGACCGGCACATGCGTGAGAATCCCGCGCGAAGGGCTGATGGTCAGCCCGCCCAGCGCGTTGAAATACCCGTGCGAAACACCCATCTGGCTGAAGAGATGGTAGTAAATCGGCAACCAGGTTTTGAAATAGTGTTGAGAGTAGGCAAAAAAAACCGCCATCCAGACCGCCCCGGTGGCCCCGTAGAGGGCGACGAACCGCCACGGCAGCCGGATGAGCACGTACAAGCTCACCAACGCGATCATCGCACTGTTGGAGGGCCGCACGAAATAGGTGAAGCCGACGAGGGACGCGAAAAGCGCCGGGTTCGGCATTCTGCGACCGGTCTCATGGGCCAGCAACAGGTAGACGATCAGGCCGATCAGCACGATGTTCCAAGTGTGTCCCCACATCGCGCGCGAGGCCGTGCTCCACACCGGGGTCCCGAACGCCGTGGCGAACCCGATCAGTGCGCTCCAGGAAACCGGCAGCAACAGGCGGGCGGTGGCGAAGGCAAGGACGGAAAAACACGCCATCAAGAGCGCGGCGAGCGCGCGCTCGATGAGAATTTCGCCGCGAAAATTGTAGGTGTTGTCCGGGTTCGCGGCAGAGACGCCGAAGAGGTTCATGACCCCCACGAACGGGACGGACAAGATCGAAGTTCCAGGCGGGTAGCTGTAGAAATAGTGACCGTGATCGAGCCCGACCGCGTAGTCGTTCGGATAGGCCGCCCAATCCTGCCCGAGCCGATTCGGCTGCTTCACGGGCGGGTTCGGCGGCCGGAAGTAGCGGTCGAGGATGAAGGTTCGATGCCTGAGCAGGTTTTCACTGAGCAGCATCGAATAGTGCGAATCGCCCACTTGCACGATTGGAGAGCGATAGAAGACGACCAGGCTGACCAGGAACAGCGCGACCGCAAACGCCGGGCCCACCCGGTCGGAGCGGCCTCGCGTCGCGCCCTCTTGGCGAGCCTTGGTGGAATCCGGGGGCAGGCGGCCGCTCATCCCGCGCTCCTCGCCTGAGCGGAGGCGACGTCTTCATCCACGAGATAATGCGGCCTCGCCTTGACCTCGTCGAAGATGGCGCCGATGTACTCTCCGATGATGCCGAGGAAGATCAATTGCACGCCGCTGAAGATGGAGATGAGCATGACGAGCGTCGCCCAGCCGCTGGGCCACTGGGCATGGCGGAAATACTCGACCAGGGTCATCGCCGCGAGCAGCAGGCCGAGGCCGGCGAAGGCGAAGCCGACGAAGATCGCCGCCTGCAGCGGCCGGCGGGAGAAGGAGACGACCCCGTGGGCGGCGAAGCGGAAGAGCCGGCGCAGGGAATACTTGCTGGCGCCGTCGGCGCGCGGCTGCACGGTGAAGGGGACTCCCACCCGGTTGAATCCCATCCAGCTCACCAGGCCGCGCACGAACTGGTTGCGCTCCCGCAGCGAGTCCTGGAACACCCGCGCCACCTTGCGGGAAATCAGGCGGTAGTCGGCGGCGCTCTCGTCGATGGGGATGTCGGAGATGAAGTTGACTAGGCGGTAAAACAGCCGTGAGGTGGCCCGCTTGAAAAAACCGATGTCCGGCGAATCCTCGCGGATGGTGTAGACGATGTCGTGGCCGCGCTCGAATTCATCCAGCAACTTCGGAATCAGTTCGGGCGGGTGCTGGAGGTCGGAATCGAGCATCACCACCGCTTCGGCGTCGGCGTGGTCGATGCCGGCCAGCAGCGACATCTGGTGGCCGAAGCGCGCGGAAAGCGCCAGCACGCGTACGCGCGGGTCGGCCGCGGCGATCCCCTTCAGGATCTCCAAGCTGTTGTCCCGGCTGCGGTCGAGCACGTAGATGATCCGGCTCTCGCAGCGGTCGCGCAACCCATCCAGCACCGCGGCGAGCGCGGCGTGGAAGCGGGCGATGACGGCCGCCTCGTTGTAGACCGGACAGACCACGCAGAGCGTGCGCATGGGGACGGGAAATTATGCCGGATTCACGCTTCTCGCACATTCCCATGCGTCGCGCAGCGTGGCCTCCAATTCACGGAATCCGGGGGGACCCGCCAAGCGCGTCAGCTTTCCCGGGTCCCCGACATGCCAGGGGATGTCGATCGCGTTTCCCAGCATGGGATCGATGCGGATTTCCGCCTCGCGTCCGGAAACCGCGATCAACCGTTCGAGCGCGGTCCGCGTCGACACGCCGCGCCCGGTGGCGATGTTGACCACCTCCCCGCGGGCGTCGGGTTGTGCCGCGAGCCGCTGCAACAGGCCGCACAGGTCCCTGACATCCACGTAGTCGCGGATCGCGTCGAGGTTGCCGGTCCGCACGGTCACCCGCCCGCTCCCGGGAGCGGCCAGCTGCCGCACGAACGCGGCGAGGTTGGAGTGCGGGGGCATGCCCGGTCCGACCACGTTGGCGGGACGCGCGATCACCACTCGGTATCCGTCGATCGCCGCGGCGAGGCCCATGCGCGTCTGCGCGTGCTTGCTGATTCCGTAGTGGGTGAGCGGTGCGCAGGGGAAGTCCTCGTCGACCGCCGGCGACCCCGTCGGAACGCGTCCGCATTCCGCGGCGGTCCCGATCAGCATGACCGTGAGGGTTTCCCGCATGCCCGCGCGGTCGACCGCGTCGAATAGCGCCGCGGCATGAAGGCAATTGACCCGGTAGTACGCCTCGAGCGTGGGCGCCCGCGCGGTCCCGGCGAGGTGGTACAGGACGCCGGGCCGTTGCGCGCGCAGGATCGCGGCGAGCGCCTCGGCGTCCGCTAGGTCCGCGGCGTGGTGGGGGGTGCCGGGTACGCCGGAGCGACCCGCGGTGGCCGCGCGGACTCCGGCGCCGCCCAGAAGGGGCAGCAGATGGCGCCCGATGAACCCGCTGCCGCCCGTGACCAGCGCGTCCACCGGCGTCACTCCGGAAGGAATTCGGCGCGCCGAGATTCGAAGATTTCGGATGCGGTCTGGTAATCGTCCAGACGCCCGATGTCGAGCCAGTAGCAGGGCTCGCGGTGGCAGCGGACGAGCCGCCCCGCGTCGCGGAGCTTCATCATCAGTTGCGGGATGTCGAGATAATCCCCCCGCGCCAGGAAGGGCCGGACGGCGTCGCGCGAGAGGACGTTGACGCCCATGCTGACGTCGAACCGGTAGACCGGTTTTTCGATGTACCGGTTCAAGGCGCCCTCCGGGGTGGTCTCGACGACCCCGAAGTCGATCTTCACCTCGCGCGTGTAAACCCCGATGGAGGCGGCGGCGCCCGCGGCGCGGTGCTCGTCGAAAAGGGAACGGTAATTCAGGGTGGTCAGCAGATCCCCGTTCATCACCAGGAAGTCGCCCTCGAGACGGTCGATGGCCAGCGCGACCGGGCCGGCGGTGCCCAGCGCCTTCTCCTCGAACGAATAGGACATCCGCAGACCGAGCCGGGAGCCGTCCTGGAAAAACGCCTGGAACATCTGCCCCATGTAGCCGCACGCGAGGATGACCTCCTCGACGCCGGCCCGCTTGATCTGGCGGAGGATGATCTCGAGGATCGGCATGTCCCCCACGGGCATGAGGGGTTTAGGAATCACGGTGGTGTAGGGGCGGAGGCGGGTGCCTTTCCCGCCGGCGAGGATGATGGCCTGCATCGCGATTTCCTCAGCGGGCGTACAGCGCCGGCTTGTAGAAGCCCGGATGACGTTCCACGAACTGCACGACTTTCGCGAGTCCGTTCCGCAAGGGGGTGCGGGGCGACCAGCCCATCAGCTCCTCGGCGAGCCGGTTGTCGCAAAGCAACTTGAAGACCTCGCTGTTTTCCGGCCGCATCCGCTGCTCCTCCTGCACGACCGGAAGCTTCCGGCCCATGATCTCGAGGATGAGCGAGGCCAACTCTCCGATGGTGATGCCCTTCCCGGCGCCCGCGTTAACGGTCCGCCCGAGGGCGGCGTCGCAGCCGGCGATGGCCATGAACGCCTCGGCGGTGTCACGGACGAAGTTGAGATCTCGCACAGGTCGCAGGTCACCGAGTCTGATTTCCGGACGGGTGAGCGCCTGGCTGATGATGGTCGGGATCACCGCGCGCGCCGACTGGCGCGGCCCGTACGTGTTGAAGGGCCGCAGGGTGGCGACCGGGAGGCCGAAAGCGCGGTGGTAACTCTCCGCCATCTTGTCGGCCCCGATCTTGGAGGCCGAATACGGGGATTGGCCCTGCAAGGGATGCTTCTCGTCGATCGGCGCGTAAAGGGCGGTCCCGTAGCACTCGGACGTCGAGGTGTGCACCACCCGGGGCGTGCCGTGGAATCTCGCGGCCTCGAGGACATTCACGGTTCCCTCGATGTTGGTCCGCACATAACTCGTGGGCGCGACGTAGGAATACGGGATCGCGATCAACGCCGCGAGATGGAAGACGACCTCCCGCCCCTCGATGGCGCGCAGGACGAAGTGCGGATCCTCGATGTTGCCGGCCGTGGTTTTCAGCGCGGCCCGCTTTTCCTCGGGCAGGAATTCCAGGTTGCCCCAGTCGCTGCGCGAGGTGTAGCGGATCATCGCCGTCACCTCTGCTCCCGCCTCGACCAGCATCTCCGTCAAGTGGCTGCCGATGAAGCCGCCGGCGCCGGTCACCAGGACTTTTTTTCCACTCCAGCGGACTTCGTTCATGTCCGGTTCATCCTTTCGCTGGGGGTTTGCGCGCAACCAGCATCATGATGTTGCGCAAGTTCAGGTAAACAGGTATGTCAAGCCGGCCGCCCAGGGTCGCGAGCGAGTAGAGCCCGGGGAGGCGGCGCGCGCCGAGCATGAACATCCCGTACGCCATCGTCTTCGAGCTGCGTGAATATCCGATGTGAGAGACCTCGGCGACCTCTAGGCCGGCGCGACACACCGCCCTGCCGAGGGTGTCGGGTGAGAAATAGAACAAATGCGTCGGCGGATGGACAAGCCGCCAGCGGTCACGCTGGATGCGCGAAACGAGACTTGCGATATCGCCTGTCGAGAGGACCAGGTAGCCGCCCGGCTTCAACCAGCGGGCCGCCTTCTCGATGTGTTCCATGGGCGAAGACAGATGCTCGATGGTGTCCCACATGCAGACCAAGTCGAAGCTCTCCGGTTCCTCGGGGGCCTGCAAGAAATCTTCCGCGCGCACATCCAAGCCCAGCTTATCCCGAGCATGCGCGACGCCCTCCGGCGAAATTTCGATTCCCTGCACTTCCCATTTTTCCCTCGCAAGCTCGAGGAAGAACCCGTACGCCGAGCCGATCTCGAGAAGCTTGCCGCGGGGCGCGAGCTTGGCGAGATGGGCGATGCGAGCCCGGAAGTTGCGCTGGATGATCGGCTTGTCCGCGTGATAGTCGAGATATTCGCCCCCGTTGAAATAGTCGGAGGTGTAGAGCGCCCGCGGATCGACGCTTCCGTCGAAGTAAACCAAACCGCATTCACGGCATTTGACGATCCCGACCCGGGGGTAAAAGGGACCGGTGCGATCGGTCATGCGGCACAGGGGGCATGCGAGATCGGCGCGCGGGGTGACCCCGGGGGACGTGGGGGATGAGGCGCTCACGGCGCGAATGTTACTGAATCTCGCCGACCTCGTCCCTGTGTGGCGTGCGGGTTCGGTCGCCGGGCCGCCGCTCGGCGCACGGCCGCCACCCCCCCCTCAATTTCCGGATGAGTAGATGCCCGCCACGCGCGCGAGCCCGGAATCGATCGGGGTGAGTCCCTCGCCGCCTTCGACGGCCCTCATTTCGATTGACACATATTTTTCATACCCCACCGAACGCAGTGCCCGCGCGATAGTCTCGTGATCCACGGCGCCTCCCGGGTGGAGTCGAGCCAGCCCGGGTTCGCTGGCATGGAAATGGCGGATCGGGCCCGCGAACTGAATGGCCGCGGCGACATCTTCGCCGGCGAGAGTCATGCCCGCCGCGTCGAGGTGAAGTCCGAACCCGCGATGGCCGACCGCGTCGACCATCGCTCGCCCCTGGCGGGAATCCGTGATCCAATCGCAGCCGTATGCGGGTGGATTCGGCTCGATGCACAAGCACACCCCCGCCTCATCGGCTCGCATCGCAAGCTCGCGGAAAAACGGAACCGCGATCGCGGCCGCGTCCTCCGCGCTAAGCGGGCCACGCAGGCGCTGTTTGGGTGACCCGAACACCAGCGCGCGCGCCCCGAGGATCGAGGCCAGCTTGAAGATCCCGCGGAGATAATCTCCGAGAGCCGCGCGCTGGCCGTCAGTGCCGAACAGCGCGAGGCCCTCCGTGCCGAACAACAGCGACTGCATGGCCACGATCGGCAGGCCGCGCGCCTCCCAAGCGGTTCTCAACTTCGCCGTTTCGGCGGCGGACGCCGCCAGCGGCCGCTGCCAGTATTTGGTGGGCGCGATCTCGACTCCGGAATAGCCGTGTGCGCGCATCAGTCCGGCCACGGCGTCATCCTCATGCGGCGACCATGCGATGTTGGAGATGGCGAGCTTCATCCCTGCCTCGTATTCGCCTCAGGCCGCGGGTCCGCGTCGCTCCGCATCCGCGTACTCCGCCAGGCGACGCAGCACCTCCTCGCAGCCATGGAGGTAGCCCCCGCTCCCGCCGAACACGGCGGCGTGACGCGTTCGGAAGTCATAACTGGCGGGCGGACGGGAGCGGTCGGGCACCTGCTCGAAATCCCTGCCGAGCACCACGCGGGCGACCTCGGCCACCGTCACGGGTTCGACGGCGAAGTTCACCAGGCGAAGTCCAGGCTGCTGAAGCGCGGTCTGGCAATCCGCCCACAGTTGACGCATGTCGTAGAACTGGAACGATCCCCGGCTGTCGATTTTTTCCAGCTGGTTTTCGTGCAGGAAGTCGTAAATCACGTTCTTCTTCAGGCCTTTTCCGAACAACCCCGGCAGGCGTACGATCAGCGTGTCGAAGTGGTCCGCGAGAAATTTCTCAAGAAGGAGCCGGTGCCGGCCGTACGCCTCCGCTCCGGGGTTGATGAATACGTTCTCGTCAACCTGCACTGGCGACGGGTAGACATCCACGGTGGAGATCAGCAATAGTTTTCGCGCGCGGGCTCGGCACAGCGGCTCGGCAAGTCTGGTCAAAGCGCGCCAGTCCGCGTCGGGATCGGCGTTCGCCCTCCATTTTTCCGCCCGGGCGCCTGCGCAGGCGATGAAGTCGTATTCCCTGCCCGCGATCTCTTCGATGTTCTTCGAATTGAACGTGTCGTCAAACGATCGCTGCCCCGCGAGCGTCCTTCCCACGAAGCCGGTGTATCCGATGAGCGCCGTGCGAGTCGTCATGCGCTCGGATTGTAGCGGCCAAGGCACGCGGCCACCAGGGTGCGCAGCACCAGCAAATTGCCCCAAAGGGGCGAGATCTTCGTCGGAGTCTTGCCCGCAGCCGGATAGATTCTCTCCACGGGGGTTTCGATGCAGCGGTAGCCGAGCCGGGCGGCCCGGATCGCCAGGTAGTAATGCAATTCATAGCGCTCGAACACGGCCCGCAGCGGAAGCACGCGGGGATCCTCGAGAAATCTCCGGCTGTAACCGCGGAATCCATTCGTCGTGTCCGTATAGCGGAACCGTGCGGCGACGCTGATGAGCGGCGCGTGGATCAATCGCACCGCGAGCAGGCGGCTGAGGGGCGTGTTTTCATGACGTCCGCCGGGGATGAAGCGCGAACCCTGCACGTGGTCGCAACCCTCGCGCAGCAACTGGGCGATCCTGGATGCGGCGGCGGGATTGTCCTTGTCATTCCCGTCGATGGTGACCATGCCCTGATAGCCCTGGGCCAACGCGTAGTCGATCGCCATCCGCATCTGGGCCGAAAGCTTTCCCGGCCCGCGCTTGGTCAGAAGCGTCCGAATTCCGCGGGATCTCAGAATCGCCTCGTCCAGCGAGCCGTCCGTGGAGCCGCCGTCCGCGATGATCAGGTCGAGCGTCTCCGCGAGGGGCGTCATCTTCTCCAACTGCGCGCGAATCCGCGCACCTTCATTGATCACGAACACGCACAGACAATAGTCCCGGCAGCGCGGAGCGAGCTCCGCGACCACATACTCCGGGACTTCGCGGATGATTCCCGTCACGGCGTGACGTCGGGCGAGTCGCGCACCACGTTTCGCCGCGTGGCGTCCGCGATCATGACGGAGGAGTTTCGTTCCTCCAGAAGATGGTAAAGCGGCCGCTTGCGCGTCTCCTCGAGGATGCGGCCCGTGTATTCACACAGCATGGCGAGGATCACGCAGACCAGGAAGAACATCCCGGCACTCTGCAGGGAGAGAGTCACCCAACCCTCCTGCAGCCGGCGCCCGGAAACATACAATGCCATCACGTAGCCCGCGTAGAGCAGGTTCAACACCGCAGAGCCCAAAGCCAGCCAGCTCATCAAGCGCAGCGGGTGCGACGTGGCGGAGGTGACGAGCGCCAATGCGGTTTCAAGCGCTTCACCCAGCCCCATGGCCCGGTGCCCGGCGCGGCGCCGCACGGGGGCGTACTCGAACGGAACGGCCCCGTAGCCGACCGAAGCGCTTTCAAGACGGAGGAACCGCTGGCTGTTCCGGCTCGCGGTGATCGCATTGACCGCCTGGCGGCTCAGCACCCGGAAATAGGTCGCGTCCGGCGTCAACGGCAGGCGCAGCACGCGCGTGGCGAGCCAGTAGAACAAGCGGGTGGCGAAACGATACGCGGAGGGTTGCGCCCCGCGATCGTGGCATACGCCGAACAACACGCCGTGTCCCGCCCGCGCGCGCGTGACCAACCCGGGTATGAGTTGCGGCGGGTCGGTTTCCGGCAGCATGACGACCGTGAAGTCTCCGATCACGCTGTCCAATCCCGCGCTGATCGCAACCTCGGTTCCGAACTCCTTCGACAGCCGCAGCAGGCGCACGCACGGATTGCATCCCAGCAGTTCCGCCACCCGTTCGACGGTGGCGTCCGTCGAGCCGTCGTCGACGAGCACCAGTTCATAGTTGGCGTAGCTTCCGCGCAGCACCTCGAGCGTCTCTTCCGCGAACGGCACGACCGTGTCGGCCGCATTGCGGAGCGGCGCGACGACGGACACGAAAAGATCTGAGACAGTCATGGGGCATCCTCAACGGTCCGCGGCGCGGATTTCCTGCAGCACGTCATAAATGTTATCGAGTTTGCCGCCCAGGACGCACGTCAGTCCCGGCAGTCCGTGGTTCTCCCGGTACAGGATCGGCCGACTGTCATCCAGCTCACTCGCCGGCAGGACGGTTTTCACTTCCCATAGCGAGCCGTTTTGCCGGCACTTCGCGATGACGGGGAGATATCGACGGGCGTCCTGGAGCATCTGTCTGCCGTGGCTCGCCTTCGGGTGCTCTGAAAAATGTCGGTACGGATCTGGCGCATCCGCCCCGTCGTCGCGCCAGAAGTGGTGCGGGGTGTAGCGGACGTGCGACAACGTATGCAGACCGAGCGCCGGAAATGGCATGCAGGAAAAAAATGGGCCGTCCATCACCGTAATGCCGAGCTCCGCAAGCTCCGGCGGCGTTTCCACGAGCGCCATCTCGGCGAGTTCCTGCTTCAAGGGGATCAGCGGCAGCCCGGAGTTGCGCAACAGGAAGTTCATCCTTGCGTAGGGGCAGTACCACACGCGGTCGGCTGAAATTGCCCGCTCACCCGATTCGCCCTGCAAGTCGACCACCAGCTTGCCCGCTTCCCGCCGGATGCGGACGGCTCCCGTGTCGTACAGGATTTCAACGCTGGCCTGCGCCAGTTCGCGTTCCAGACGCTGCCTCATCTTCAGCGCGTCAAATGCGCACTCTTTGACCTCGTACACCGCTTCGACAAGCCGCGGCTCGAACAATTGGGCGAATTCTCCGCGCGCCGGCCGCATCTCCGCCCCGATCCTGGCGCAGAATTGCCGGAACTGAGCGGCGTTCACCTTCGAGTGTTGCCTACTGATCGCATACAGCTTCACGAACGACTCGTCCAAGCAGTCGCCGTACTCCGAACGGAACGTCTCGTAGTTGACCCTCGAACGGAGCGCGGTCAAGATGCTACGCGGATAGTGGTAACCATTGTGCACGCGGGCCTGATTGTTGTAGGAAGCCCGGCGCAGCAGCCGGTTCTCGCGCTCGACGAGCGTCACTGCCGAGCCGCGACGGGCGAATTCAAGCGCCAGCCTTGCGCCAAAAAAGCCCCCGCCGATGACCAGCGCGTTGTTCATGGTCTAGGTTGCGAATCGGATGCGGCGGGCGTCCGGTTGTGACTCCGGCGGGAGCGGGTGGGGCGCGATCGCGACCGGCGCGGACATGCGTGACCGGCTCAGCGGGCGCGGCCGTCTCCCTGCCGGTACTCCAGCCGCTGGGCGACCAGGTCGAGGACGAAGTCGATGGCGCGGGTGGTGAGCAGGACGAGGGCGGCGGTCCACAGGAAGCTCATGACCGCGAAGCGTGACCAGTGGGCGGCGGTGGCGCCGGTGGCGAGCCGCTCGTAGAGGCCGCGGGCCACCAGCAGGAAGCCGCCCAGCAGGAGCGCCGCGGTGACCGGCCAGAAGGCGGCGCCCCGCATGAAGCGGGTCGAGAGGGAGTGGCTGCGGTCGCCGACTTCCTCGCCCAGCGCCAGCTTGGCGATCCGGCCGGCGAGGTAGCTCGCGGCGGCCAGCAGCGCGCCGGCGGTGCCCGCGAGCGCGCCGGTGAGGAAGCGGTAGATCACCGCCTCGGCGACGGTGTGGCGGACCGCGTAGTGGTACGCCGGCTGCGCCATCAGCAGCGCCGCGAGGGCGAAGCAGGCGAGGCTCGCCAGCCCGAGCGGGCGCGAGGGGCGGTAGACGAACGCGGTCTCGAGGATCACCCGCAAAAAGCGGATGCCGTCCTTGCCGATGCGCAGCTTCGACTCGCCGACCCGCTCGCGGTAGGGCATGTCGGTCTCGACGATCTTGAGCGCGCTCGAGAGCATCGCGCGCGCGCTCATCGCCGGCGTGAAGTGGAGGCCGTCCGGCATCGGGTAGATCAGGTCGAGGCGAGAGGCGCGCACGACCCGCATCCCGCTGGCGGTGTCGCGCACCCGGGTGGTCGAGAGGGTCGAGAGCAGGGTCGCGAACAGGAAATTGCCGAAGCGGCGGATCGCCGGCATCCGGCTGTTCTTGTTGATCCGGCAACCGAGGGCGACATCGGCCTGCTCGCGCTCGAGCAAATCGCACAGCGTCGCGAAGAACTCGGGATCGCAGGTGCCGTCAGCGTCGAGGAAGGAAAGGAGTTCCGCGTCGGACTGGCGCCAGGCTTCCTTGATCGCTGCTCCGTAACCGAGATTCTTCTCGAACACGATCAGATTGATTCGGTCCTTGTACTTGCTCGCGCGCTCGACGGTGCGGTCGGTCGAGCCGTCGCTCACCACCGTGATGTCGACCGCGGTGACCGGCGAGCCCGCGATGATCTTTTCCTTCGCGGCCAGCGAGCGCTGGATGATGCTCTCGATGGCGTCTTCCTCGTTGAGGGCGGGGATGGCGATGAGCAGTTTCATGCGCCGCTCCGGGCGTGCCAGCGCAGCGCGTCGGCGATGATCCGGTCGAGCCCGGAGCGGTCCGGGTTCCAGCCGAGCAGACTCCGGACCTTGGCGGCGTCGGCGACCAGCGCGGGCGGATCCCCGGGGCGGCGCGGCTTGGGGTTCCACGGCACCGGCCGTCCCGCCGCGCGCCCCACCACCTCGATCACCTCGCGCACCGAGCTGCCGCGGCCGGTCCCGAGGTTGGCGGCGAAGCTGGCGCCGCCCTTCCCGAGGTGGCCAAGCGCGCGGACGTGGGCGTCGGCGAGGTCGAGCACGTGGACATAATCGCGGATCGCGGTGCCGTCGGGGGTCGGATAGTCGGTGCCGTAGAGGTCGAGCGGCGGCCGCCGGCCGAGGGCCGCCTCGATGGCGAGCGGGATGAGGTGGGTCTCGGGGTTGTGGCGCTCCCCCAGGCCGCGGTCTGGGTCGGCCCCCGCGGCGTTGAAATAGCGGAGCGCGGCCCACGAGAGGCCGTGCGCGCGGCCGTGCCAGTCGAGGATCCGCTCGACCATCAGTTTGCTCTCGCCGTAGGGGTTAACCGGCTGTTGCGGGGTCTCCTCGCCGATCGGCGAGCACCCGGGGATTCCGTAGGTCGCGCAGGTGGAGGAGAAAACGATGCGCCGGACGCCTGCTTCGCGCATCGCCTCGAGCAAGCTCAGGGTGCCCGCGACATTGTTGTTGAAATAGCGGGCCGCTTCGGTCATCGACTCGCCGACATAGGCGAACGCGGCGAAGTGGATGACGCCGGTGACGCCGCGGGCTCGCATCGTCTCCGCCAGCTTCGCGGTTTCTGCGAGGTTCCCCTCCACCAGCGGAAATCCCCGCGCGGCTTCGCGCCGCCCCCGGGCCAGCGAGTCGTAAACGACCGGCTCATGCCCCGTCTCGCGCAGGGGGTGGAGCGTATGGCTGCCGATGTAGCCGGCGCCGCCGGTGACGAGGATGGACATGATGGGAACGCCCCCGGCCCGCGCCCGTGTCGGACCGGGCGGAAAGGGGACGAGATTATAGGGGGCCCATCGACTGTGTAAAAATCCCTTCTCGCGCGCCACGCTCATGTCGAACGACAAGCCCGCCCCCGACCAGGGCATCGACTATTTCAACCGCGGCCATTGGCTGACCGGGATTCAGAACCGGATCAGCTTCGCGGCCCGCCGGCGCATGTTCGATCGCTGGCTTGCGAGCGCCGGGGTGCTGCAGGGGCGTTCCGTGCTTGACGTGGGCGCGACCCCGGACCGTGAACGGCTGGACAGCAATTGCATGATCCCCTGGCTCCACGCATCCGGCGCGCGGGTGGCGCTCTATTCGCCTGAGGAGATCGGCGCGCTTCAGGCCGATTTCCCCTACGCGACCATCCTGCCCTCGCGGGGATTCGGCGCGCCGCTGCCCGAACCCGAGACCCGCTACGACTGGGTGATCTCCTCGGCCGTGCTAGAACACGCCGGAAACGCCGAGGGGCAGGTCGCGTTCATCCGCGACTGCGCTCGGGTCGCCAACGGGCTGTTCATGACCACCCCGAACCGGTTCCACTGGCTGGAATTCCACACCAAGCTGCCGCTGATCCACTGGCTGTCCCGCCCGCTCCACCGCCGGCTGCTGCGCCGGTTCGGCCACACGACCTGGGCCGAGGAGAGCCACTTGCGCCTGGTCGGCGCGGGTGAACTGCGGGCGCTGGCGGCGCGCGCGTTGGGCGGCGAATTCTCGATCGAGATCGGCGCGGTCTGGACGCTCGGCATGCCCAGCAACCTGCTGTTGATCGCGGTCCGCCGCGTCTGAGCGGGAGCCCCGGGCTTCAGCCCTCTTTCGTCGCCACCACGTTCCACGAATTCCGGTTGTGCCAGCGGTACTCGGCCCGCTCCGCGCCCGGCAGCCCGGCAACCCAGCTTTCCAGCGTCGACCGGCTGAGGTAGTAGGCGATCGGGGGGCAGAGGTGGTCGAGGGTGATGTGCTCGATCTCGGTGAAGGGGAATTTCGAGATATAGCCGAGGTAGGCCGAGTAGGGGAGCCAGCGGATGTCGCGAGCCCCGCGGGCGGTGAGCGGCCCGTAGAGGAGTTTGAGCAGCAGGAACAGGAACCCCGAGAGCGGCCACAGCAACGGGCGCAGCCAGCGGGTGGGGATGCGGGAGGTGATCCCCTTGCGGACCGGGTCGACGAAGTGGACGATCCAGCCGTTCCCCTCGCGGCCGTAGACCCACAGGCACAGCGTTCCCCCCGGCTTGAGGGTGCGCCACAATTCTTGGAGGCCCGCCTGCGGATCCTCCAGGTGGTGCAGCACGCCGACGCAAACCGCGATGTCCGCGACCCCGTCGGCCACCGGGATGCGCAGCAGGTTGGCCCGGACGCAGCTGACGTTGTCGCGATCCGCCGTGTTGTGGGCGGCCAGTTGCACGGCGTCGGAGAGATCGAGGCTGAGCAGCCGGGCGGGATTCCAGCCCGCGATCGCGAGACTGTGACGCCCCTTGCCGCAGCCCCCTTCAAGAACCACCCTGCCGGCGAAGTCCGCGGGGGCGAGCGGTCGGATCCAGTCCCGGAACTGCCGATCGTGATAGCCGGTGATGTGGTCATGGATCCTCCAAGAGGCGCCGAACTGCGCCGCGGTCTTCAGGGTGAGCGGCGCCGAGCCGGCGGGGCTGAGGTCGCAGACCCCCGCCTCCTCGGTGAATTCGCGACGACAGCCGGGGCAGCGGGCGAACGCCGGGGCGCCGGAGGCGGAGAGCGGTCCGCCGCAATCGGGACAGCGCAGGAGCGCAAGGGACGGGGCGCTCATCGATGCGGCGATCAGCCCCGGCGTACGGTTTCGCGGACGCGGTAGGGCGTACGGCCAGAGGCGTAGTAAGTCCGGATCAGCACTTCGGCGAGCAATCCGGTCACCACCAGCTGCAGGCCGATCAGGGCGAAAATTCCACCGAGGAGGAACAGCGGCTGATCCTTCACGTAGATGCGGCGGTGGAACTTGTTCCACAGCACCCACAGCGCGGAGAGGCCGGAGAGCGAGAAGAGCCCCATCCCGAGCCCGCCGAAGAAGTAGGCCGGCTTGGCGAAATAGCTGCCGAGGAATTTCACGGTCAGCAGGTCGAGCAGCACCTTGAAAGTGCGGATGATCCCGTACTTCGAAACCCCGCGCTCGCGCGCGCGGTGGTTGACCACCAGTTCTTCGATGCGAGCCCCCTCGAGCTTGGCGTAGAAGGGGATGAAGCGGTGCATCTCGCCGAACAAATTCACGTCCTCGAGGAATTCCCGGCGGTAGGCCTTGAGAGTGCAGCCGAAATCGTGGAGCTTCACCCCGGTCACCCGACCGATGATCCCGTTGGCGATTTTCGAGGGGAGCACCCGGCTGAGCGCGGCGTCGTGACGGTTCTTGCGCCAGCCCGAGACGCAGTCGGCCCCCGCGTTCAGTTTTTCGAGCAGCCGGGGAATGTCGGCGGGGTCGTTCTGGCAGTCGGCGTCCATGAACACCAGCACCACGCCGCAGCTCTCGCGGATGCCGGCCTGGATCGCCGCGGTCTGCCCGAAATTGGCTCGGAAACGAATGGCGACATAGCGGGCATCCGCCTCCGCCTTGGCCTTCAAGAGCTCGAAGCTGCGATCCTGCGACCCGTCGTCCACCAACAGGATCTCGGTCTGCGCGGGAAGCTTCGGCAGCACCGCGTCCAGTTCCTGGAAGAGGAACGGGAGGCTCTCCTCCTCGCGGTAGACCGGAATGATGATCGAGAGATCCATGGCGGCGGTGGAATTGTAGCGGCGCGATTCACTCGCCATGGCGCGCCATCCAGCGCTGGAGGCAGAGCAGGCTCCACAGCGGCTTGCGGTGGTTGACCCGGCCCTCAAGGTGCTCGCGGACCAATTTCTCGACCGGCGCGGGGTTGAAGAGCCCCTGCTTTTTCAGGCGATCCGGGGAGAGCAGCTCGGTCAGCTCGCCGCGCAACTCTTGCTTCAGCCAGCGCGCGACCGGGATGCCGAAGCCCTGCTTGGCGGCGGAGGCGACTTCCGACGGCAGCGCGTCCGCGAAGGCGGCGCGCAACATTTTTTTGGTCGTGCGGAGGCCGTGGTGACGGCGCCAGGGGATCGCGAAAGCGAGCGCGTAGAGCTCGGGGTCGAGGAAGGGGACCCGCGCCTCCAGCGAGACCGCCATCGAAGCGCGATCGGTTTTCTGCAGCACGCCCTCCGCGAGGTAGCTCATGAGGTCGAACCAGCGGTGGCGGGCCATGCCGTCGACGGGGGATTGATTCCAAATTTCCTTGGCGAACCCGAACAGTCCCGCGGGCCTTGCCGCGGCGGGGGGCGCGGCGAGCAGCGCGGCCCGTTCGTCTTCGCGGAAGGCGCCCATGAAGGAGAGCTGGCGCAGCCAGGGCGGGGCGTCCTGGTTGCCGAGGAATTTCCGCAGCTTGTAGTCGAGCCCGTAGCGACCCTCGCTGGCGGGCACCAGCTTCGCGGCCGCGGGCAGCAGGTCGGCGCGGAGCAGCTTCGGCCACTTGAGGAAGAAGCGGTCGGCGAGCAGCCCGCCGTAGGTCGGGTAGCCGCCGAACAATTCGTCGCCGCCGTCGCCCGAGAGCGCGACCGTGACCTGCGCGACGGTGTGGCGCGAGAGGAGGAAGGTCGGCAGGAGCGAGGGGTCGGCGAACGGCTCGTCGAGCCCCGGCTCGAGCGCGGCGCGCGCGGCGAGCAAATCCTTCCCGCCCAAGCGCGCCGCCGCGTGCGCGAGCCCGAGTTTTTTGGCGGTCGCCGCGGCGAGGGGCGACTCGTCGAACTCCGCGTCCTCGAACCCGATCGTGAAGGCGGTGAGCGGCGCGCCGATCTCCTTCACGCAGGCGGCGAGCGCGGCCGAGTCGATGCCGCCCGAGAGGAAAATCCCGACCGGCCGGTCGGAGATGAGCTGCCGTTCGACCGAGGCCTTGAGCAGCCGCCGGATCTGCGCCGGGGCCGGCTCGCGCGGGTCGAGCCCGCCGGGCGGCGGGAGCGGCAACCGGCCGCGCGCGATCTCGCGCGCCCGCGCATCCACCCGCAGCCATTCGCCGGGGCGCAATTTTTTCGTCCCCGCGTCGATCGAGCGGGGCGCGGCGACATAGTCGAGGGTCAAATATTCGGCCAGCGCCTCGGCGTCGAGGCGCCGCGCGTAGCCGGGCAACGCGCGCAGCGATTTCAATTCGCTGCCGTAGCAGAAGCGACCCGCCGGGTTGTCGAAGGCGTAATGAAGCGGCTTGATCCCGAACCGGTCGCGGGCGATCAGCAGGGTCTCGTCGCGGGCGTCGAGGAGCGCGACCGCGAACATCCCGTTGAGCCGCGCCAGCCCCTCCATTCCCCACTGCGCGACGGCGTTGGCGATCACCTCGGTGTCCGATTGCGACTTGAAGCGCCGCCCGAGCCCGGCCAGCTCGGCCTTCAATTCGCGGTAGTTGTAGATCTCGCCGTTGAGGAAGCAGGCGAAGCGGCCGTCGTCCGACCATAGCGGCTGGTCGCCGGTCGCCAGGTCGATGATCGCGAGGCGCCGCATGCCGAGGAAAAACGGCGCGCTGTCGAGCCGTCCCTCCCCGTCGGGGCCGCGGTGGACGATCGCGCACAGCGCCCCCGACAGCGCCGCGCCGCCGGGGGCGGGCGCGAGCCCCGGCGCGATAAACCCCGCGATCCCGCACATCGCGCGTCAGCCCTTTTCCGCGGCCGCGAGGAGCTGGGCGCCGCGGCGGCTCGAATTGAAGCGGAAGGCGAACCGCAGCGCCCGGCAGACGAATCGTTCCCGCCAGCCGTAGGGCCGCTCGCTGAAACGCTCCATCATCGCGTCGGGATTCAGGTTCGCCACCCACTTCGAGAGGTCGTGGAACGGCCAGCCGGCGTTCCACACCCGGAGAGGCTTCCAGCCGTTTTCGAGGAGCAGCGCGCGCATCTCCCCGGCGGTGAAATGGCGGATGTGGCCCACCCGCCGCTCGGTCTCGCGGACGGCGCCGCTCTGGGTGGTGAGCACGAGGCGCGCGCCGGGCGCGGCAAGCCGGGCCGCCGAGCGCAGCAGCGCGCCGGGATCGTCGAGGTGCTCGATCACCTCGGTCGAGACCAGGGTGTCGAAACGGGCGAGCAGGTCGGCCGGCAGCGCCTCCGGCTTCGACAGGTCGGCCACCCGCCAGTCGCCGTGCGGGTGCCGGACGCGGTTCGATTCGATCTGGGCCGGAGAGAGGTCGAATCCGCAGTAGCTCGCTCCGGGGCGGGCCGCGCGCAATTCCTCGATCATCGCGCCGGTCGCGCAGCCGAGATCGGCGACCCGCTCGCCGCGCGCCTCACTCAGCGCGGCCAGCAGGAGTTTCATCCGCCACAGCGGCGCGGCCATCAGCCGCCGGTAATCCTCGCGTCCGCGCTGCTCGCGGTCGTAGTAGGCGCGGTTCGCCGCGCCGGCGTCAGGCGGGCCGCTCATCGGTGCGCGCGCTCAGCGGTCGTCGCCGCCTTGCGCGAGCCGCTGCTTGAAATCGGCCACGGTCCTCTGCAGCCCCGCGCGCCGCTCGACGCGCGGTTCCCAGCCGAGCAATTGTTTGGCGCGGGAGATGTCGGGGCAGCGGCGGCCGGGGTCGTTGACCGGCATCGGCTTCTTCACAAACTCGGATTTCGACCCCGTGAGCGCGACGATCTCGCGTGCCAGCTCGCCGACGGTGATCTCGACCGGGTTGCCGAGGTTGACCGGCCCTTGCGGGTCGGGGTGGTCCATCAGCCGGATCAGCCCCTCGACGGTGTCGTCGGCGAAGCAGAAGGAGCGGGTCTGCGCCCCCTCGCCGTAGAGGGTGATCGGCTCTCCGCGCAGCGCCTGGAGGATGAAGTTGGAAACCACGCGGCCGTCGTTGAAGGCCATGCGCGGGCCGTAGGTGTTGAAGATGCGGGCGATGCGGATCTCGACCCCGTACTGGGCGTTGTATTCGTAGAGGATGGTCTCGGCGACCCGCTTCCCCTCGTCGTAGCAGGCGCGCGGGCCGAGCGTGTTGACGTTGCCCCAGTAGCTCTCCTTCTGGGGATGCTCGAGCGGGTCGCCGTAGATCTCGCTGGTCGAGGCCTGGAGGATGCGCGCCTTGCAGCGTCGCGCGAGTTCCGCGAGGTTGCTGGCGCCCAGCACCGAGGCCTGGATGGTCCGCACGGGGTCGCGCTGGTAGTGGACAGGCGAGGCGGGGCAGGCGAGATTGAAGATGCGATCCACCTCGAGCTCGATCGGGGTGATCACGTCGTGGCGGATCAGCTCGAAGCGCTCCCCACCCAGCAGGTGCGCGATGTTGCGCTTGGCGCCGGTGAAGAAATTGTCGAGGCAGAGCACTTCGTGGCCCGCCGCGAGCAGCCGTTCGCAGAGGTGGGAGCCGAGGAAGCCGGCGCCACCGGTGACGAGGATGCGGTGGGTGTTGGACATGGCGGGGTGCTCAGATGGAATCGAGGAACCGGGCCCGCAGCATCACCCACACGGCCTGGAAAGCATCCTTGAGGCCGACCTTCTTGCCTTCCTCATAGGTGCGCCCGTGGTACGAGATCGCCACCTCGTAGATGCGCCATTTTTTCGCGCGGGCGAGCTTCATCGTCACCTCCGGCTCGAACCCGAAGCGGTCCGATCGCAAGGTGACGCCCTTGATGACCTCGGCGCGGAAGAGCTTGTAGCAGTTTTCCATGTCGGTGAGGTTGAGATCGGAGAGCATGTTCGACATCAGGGTCAGCCCCATGTTGCCGACGCTGTGCCAGAAGTAGAGGACCCGCTGCGGTCCGCCGCCGCCCTTGAAGCGGGAACCATAGACAACATCGGCGCTCCCCTCGAGGGTCGGCTCGAGCAGGCGGGGATACTCGGCCGGGTTGTACTCGAGGTCGGCGTCCTGGATGATGACCAAGTCGCCGGTGGCGGCCGCGATGCCGGTCCGCACCGCCGCCCCCTTGCCCCGGTTGCGCCCATGAAAGATCACCGTCCTGCCGCGCGCTTTCTCCTTCTCGACGCCCGGCAGCGCCACCGCGTCAACCCTGGCGAGCAGCGCCTCGATGCGGCGCGACTCGTTGTAGGCGGGGATGATGACGCTCAATTTCACGGAGGGGATTATAAGGAGCGGCTCCCCGCGGTCCCGCGTTCTCCCCCTAGAATTCCGCTGCCCATGCCGCCCCCGCTCTCGATCATCATCCCCGCTTTCAATGAGGCCCGGCGGCTGCCCGCCACTCTCGCCGCGCTGCGCGCCCGGATCGAAATTGCAGCGCTGGGCGCGGCGGAGGTGATCGTGGTGGACGACGGTAGCGACGACGGTACTGCGGAAGCGGCGCGGGCGGCCTGCCCCGGCTGGGCGGGTCTGTGCGTCCTCGTCCAGCCGAGCAATCTGGGCAAGGGGGCGGCCGTCCGCCGGGGCATGGCTAACGCGCGCGGCGAATTCGCCGCTTTCGTCGACGCCGACCTCCCCTACGACCTCGCCGCGCTCGACGACGCGCTGGCCCGCCTGCGCAATGGCGCCGACCTCGTGATCGGAGCGCGCGACCTGCCCGACAGCGGCGAGGTGATCGGCTACTCGCCGCTGCGCCGCCTCTCGGGGCGGGTCTACGCGGCACTGGTGAACCGGCTCGCGGTACGTGCCATCCCCGACACCCAATGCGGCTTCAAGATCTTCCGCCGCGAGGTGGCCCGCGCGCTTTTCCCGCGCGTCACGCTCGACGGCTTCGCCTTCGACGTCGAATTGCTGGCGCTCGCACAGCGGCTCGGGCTGCGCATCGAGCGGGTACCCGTGCACCTCACCCACTCCGACGACTCGCGGGTCCGCCTCGCGCGCGACTCGGCGCGGATGCTGCGCGATCTCCTCCGCGTCAACCGGCGCGCGGCGCGCGGGATTTATTCGCCGCTTGACCCGCACGGCGAGCCCGTCCCCTGCCCGGCCTGCGACGGCGACGCCCCGCGCTTCGAGCGGGGGCTGCGCGGCTGGCTGCTTGCCCGCTGCGGGGAGTGCGGCATCCTCTACCTCTGGAACCGCCCGGGCGAAGAGGCGCTCGCCGCCCTTTACGGCGAGAATTATTTCGCGGGGGGCGGGACGGAAGGCGGCTACGAAGATTACGAATCGCGGCGCGGTGAGCAGCTCGCCACAGCGAACGACCGGCTGTCCGTGCTGCGGCGCCTGCGTCCGCAGGGACGGCTGCTCGAGGTCGGCTGCGGACCCGGCCACTTCCTCGCCGCGGCGAAGGACCTTTATCCCGGCTCGATGGGAATCGATCTCTCGGAGGCCGCGGTCGCGCTTGCGCGAGCGGCGGGGCTGCCCGCGCGCTGCGGGACGCTCGAAACGCTGCCGGAGACGGAGGGCAACTTTTCCGTCCTCTACGCTGCCGACCTTTTCGAGCACCTCGCGCGCCCCCGCGAATTCCTCGCCTCCGCCGCGCTCCGGATCGAGCCCTGCGGCCTCATCGCGCTCGTGACTCCCGACGAGGGGGGCTGGCTGCGGCGGGTGAGCGGCGGCCGCTGGATCTCCTTCAAATTGCCCGAGCACGTCGCCTTTTACAGGGCGCCGCGCCTCTCGGCGTTGCTGCGCGAGGCCGGCTTCACGCCGCTCTTTTCCCGCCCCGCGCCGCAGCGGGTCGCGCCCGGTTTTTTGCTCGCCCGCCTGCGCGCCTTCTCCCCTGTCGTCGCCGCGCTCGCGGCGCCCCTGCTCGCGCCGTGGCGACTCGCGGGCCGCGCGGTGAACGCGCCGAGCGGGAACCTGCTGATGGTGGCGCGGCTCGAACGGCCGCCCGGGATCGGGACCGCGGCCTATAATTCGCCCCCCTCCCCCTCGCCATGAAAGTCCTCGAGCATCTCTCCGCCGCCAAGGCGCCGCCGATCTCGTTCGAGATCATTCCCCCGCTGCGCGGCGGCACGATCAAGGCGTTGCTGTCGCTCATCGAGGACCTCAGCCGCTTCCATCCTCCCTACATCGACGTCACCTCCCACTCCGCCGAGGTGATCTACGACGAGACAAGCGAGGGGATCAAGCGGCGGGTGAAGCGCAAGCGACCGGGCACGCTGGGCATCTGCGCGCTGATCCAGAACCAGTTCAAGATCGACGCGGTGCCGCACGTCATCTGCCGCGGCTTCACCCGCGAGGAAACCGAGGATTTCCTCATCGAGCTGCGCTTTCTCGGCATCGACAACGTGCTCTGCATCCGCGGCGACGAAAGCGCTTACGACAAGCCGCTGCGCGAAGGACGCACCGCCAACCGCTACGCGCTCGACCTGGTCGAGCAGGTCGCGGCGATGAACCAGGGACGCTACCTCGAGACCGACCTGCTCGACGCCGAACCGGCCGGCTTCTGCGTCGGGATCGCCGGCTACCCCGAGAAGCATTTCGAGGCGCCCAACCTCGCAGCCGACGTGCGCTGGGCGAAGGCGAAACAGGACGCCGGCGCGCACTACATCGTGACCCAGATGTTCTTCGACAACGCGAAATATTTCGCCTATGTCGAGGACTGCCGCGCGGCCGGCATCACGCTGCCGATCATCCCCGGGCTCAAGATCGTCACCTCCGCCAAGCAGCTCGCCTCGATCCCGCGCACTTTCTTCGTCGACCTGCCCGCCGCGCTCTCCGACGAGATCCTCGCGAGTCCGACCCACGCCGAGGAGATCGGCGTCAAATGGGCGCTCCGGCAGTCCGAGGAATTGCTCAACCGCGGCATCCCCTCCCTGCACTACTACGTGATGCAGAACACCGGGGCGACCAAGAAGCTGATGGCGAAATTGAAGCCGTAGCCGCTCAGCTCCGCTTCTCCGCCACGATCTCGAGCACCATCGGGGTGAGCATCAAGCTGCGCGGATCGGCCGTCGCGGCGACGAACTCGTCGCGGATGCGCGCCGCGAGCGCGGCGTCGAGGAAGCCCAGCTCGCGCAGCCGCGCGACGTTGACCTCGATGAAGGCGGCCGGCCAGCGCCAGACCGGGTCGCCCGGGCGCGTGCACCAGAGCAGCGGCGCGGCCGAGGCGATTTCCAGCCCGGCGTCCGCCAGCAGCGCGGGAAGTTGCAGCGCGATGTCGGGCTCGCCCCCGCTCGCCCGCCAGCTTTTCATCACCGCCGCGACGAATTCGCGGTGCGCCTCGCCGCGCGGGAAGAGGCGCCACGATTCGTAGTCGGCGTATTCGTGGAAGACCGCCCGGCCGCCGGGTTTCAGCGCGCCGGCGATTTTTTTCACCAGCGTCGCCGGCGAGGCGACGAAGCAGGCGACCCAGCGGCACCAGGCGCCGTCGAACGGGCCGCCCGGGAGCGGGTCGGCCATCAAATCGAGCTCGTGCAGCGTGACGTTCGCCTGTCCCGCCGCGACGCACCGCTCGCGCGCTGCGGCCGCGTAGCGGGCGGAGCGTTCGACCGCGACCACCCCGCCGCCCGGACCGGCGAGCCGCGCGAGGTCGACGGTCGCGAAGCCCGGACCCGCGCCGACGTCGAGCAGCCGCATCCCCGCCGCGAAGCCCGCGCGATGCCACGCCGCATGCGTCCGCTCGCGCCAGACCTCGTGCTGCAGACCGAGCCGCCCGATCTCCTCGTCGTGGGTCCCCAGCACGTAATCGCGGTCGGAGGCCGTCATCACCGCAAGATTACCGCCCGGCGACACCGGTCCGCTATAATTGCGCCCGCATCCGGAGCGGTCCTGCACGCAGGACCCGGCAACCTCGGGACAGACCCCAAGGTGCCAGCCCGCCCGAAACCCCGGCGGGGATGCGGCCCGAGGGCTTCGTCACAGGCGAACCCCGACGGCAAGCGAGTCTGGTTCGACGCAGGCCCGCTCCGGAATGCAATTCCCGCGCGGGCCTTCCTCATTTTCCCGGCCCGGCAAAGCGACCCCGATGGCCGACTTCGACTTCTCCTGTCCGATCCCCTCCGCCCCCGCGGATCTCGAATCCCGCACGGCCGCCCTGCATGAGGCGCTCGAGGAGCGGATCCTCGTGCTCGACGGCGGGACCGGCACCTTCCTGCAGACGCAGAACCTGAGCGCGGCCGATTTCGGCGGCCCGGAATTCGAGGGCTGCAACGAACTGCTCTGTGTCACCCGCCCCGACGTGATCGACCGGCTGCACGAGGGCTATCTCGCGGCCGGCGCCGACGTGGTCGAGTGCAACTCCTTCGGCTCGACCCCGCTGGTGCTCGCCGAGTACGCGATCCCGCGGCGCGCGTTCGAACTGTCGAAGAAGAGCGCCGAGCTGGCGCGCGCCGCCGCCAAACGCCACGACGCGCCGGGCCGGCTCCGCTTCGTCTGCGGCGACATGGGGCCGACGACGAAGGCGATCTCGGTCACCGGCGGGGTGACCTACGAGGAATTACAAAATCATTTCCGCGTCCAGACGCTCGGCCTCATGGCCGGCGGCGCCGACTATCTGCTGCTCGAAACCTGCCAGGACACGCGCAACATCAAGGCGGGGCTGATCGGCATCGAAACCGCCTTCGCGCAGGCCGGCTGGCGGATCCCGGTCGCGGTCTCGGTGACGATCGAGACGACCGGCACCATGCTCGCCGGCCAGGACGCCGAGGCGCTCGCGGTCTCGCTCCTCCACGCCGACCTGCTTTACGTCGGGGTGAATTGCGCGACCGGCCCCGAGCTGATGCGCGACCACGTCCGCACCCTGAGCGAGCTCTGCCGCACCCGGGTCGCCATCGTCCCCAACGCGGGGCTGCCCGACGAGAACGGCAAATACACCGAGGGGCCCGAGGTCTTCGAGAAGGTGATCGGCGACTTCATCGCGCAGGGCTGGGTCAACCTCACCGGCGGCTGCTGCGGCACCGGCCCCGCGCACGTGCGGACGCTCGCCGCGCTCGCGCGGGGCAAGCGTCCCCGCGCGCTCCCGCACCACGCGCGCGCGCTGGTGAGCGGGCTCGAGGCGGTCGAGGTCCACCCCGACAACCGGCCGCTCCTCGTGGGCGAGCGGACCAACGTGCTCGGCTCGAAGAAATTCAAGACGCTCATCGCCGAGGGGCAGTATGAGGCGGCGGCGGAGGTCGGGCGTGACCAGGTGAAGTCGGGCGCGCAGATCCTCGACGTCTGCCTGCAGGACCCCGATCGCGACGAGCGGGTCGACATGGACCGGCTGCTCGAGAAATTGACCCGCCTCGTCAAGGCGCCGTTCATGATCGACACCACCGACGCCGCGGTGATGGAGCGGGCGCTCACCTGGTGCCAGGGGCGCGCGGTCCTCAACTCGATCAACCTCGAGGACGGCGAGAAGCGCTTCCGCGAGGTGGTGCCGCTGGCGCGCAAATACGGCGCCGCGCTGGTGGTCGGCTGCATCGACGAGAAGGGGATGGCGGTCACGGTCGAGCGCAAGCTCGAGGTCGCCCGCCGCTCGTTCGAGCTGCTCACCGAGAAATACGGCATCGCTCCCGAGGAGATCTGGTGGGACGCGCTGGTCTTCCCGTGCGGCACCGGCGATTCGAACTACATCGGCTCGGCGGGCCTCACCGTCGAGGGGATCCGCGCGCTCAAGAATGAATTCCCCGAGACGAAATCGGTGCTGGGCGTGAGCAACGTCTCCTTCGGCCTGCCGCCCGCGGGGCGCGAGATCCTCAATTCGGTCTTCCTCTACCACTGCACCAAGGCCGGCCTCGACGCGGCGATCGTCAACTCCGAGCGGCTCGCCCGCTTCGCGGAGATCCCCGAGACCGACCGCGCGCTCGCGGAAAAACTGATCTTCCTGACCCCCGGCGGTGTCGCCGCGGCGGACGCGGCGGTGGCCGAATTCACCGCGCACTTCCGGGGACGCCAGCGCGCCGCGGGCGCGTCGCGCGCCGAATTGCCGCTCGAGCAGCGGATCTCGCGCGCGGTGATCGAAGGGTCGAAACAGGGGCTCATCGAGGACCTCGAGGCGGCGCGCGCCGACGCGCGCTGGCCGACCCCGCTCGACCTGATCAACGGGCCGCTCATGGCCGGCATGGCCGAGGTCGGCAAATTGTTCAACGCCAACCAGCTGATCGTCGCCGAGGTGCTCCAGTCGGCCGAGGTGATGAAGGCGGCGGTCACCCATCTCGAGCAGTTCATGGAGAAGTCGGCGAGCGCGACGCGCGGCACCGTGCTGCTCGCGACCGTCAAGGGCGACGTCCACGACATCGGCAAGAACCTGGTCGACATCGTGCTCTCGAACAACGGCTTCAAGGTCGCCAACCTCGGGATCAAGGTGCCGAGCGAGCAGCTGATCCAGGGGGTGCTCGAGCACAAGCCCGACGTGATCGGCCTCTCGGGGCTGCTCGTGAAGTCGGCGCAGCAGATGGTCCTCACCGCCGGCGACATGAAGGCGGCCGGCATCTCGACGCCGCTGCTGGTCGGCGGCGCCGCGCTCACCCGGAAGTTTACCCACCGCAAGATCGCCGCGGCCTACGGCGGCTTCTGCACCTACGCCAACGACGCGATGGACGGTTTGCGGCTCGTCGAGCAGCTCACCAATCCCGGCAAGCGGCCGGAGCTCGAATCGGCGGTCGAGAAGCTGATCGCGCAGGACGCCGAGCCGACCGCGGCCGAGAGCGGGATCGTCGCCGAGGCGGCCGCCCCCGCGCCGGTCCGCCGCGACTTGGTCGCTCCCCCGCCGCCCGACCTCGAGTTCCACGAACGGACGCTCGACGCGGACGCGGTCTGGCCGCTCATCAATCCCCAGGTCCTCTACGGCCGCCACATGGGGCTCAAGGGCTCGGTGCGCGAGGCGAAGGAGAAGGGGGATGAGAAGTACCTCAAGCTCAAGGCGCTCTTCGACGGCCTCAAGCAGGAGGGGCGCTCGGGCGGGATGACGATCCGGGCCCGCTGGCGCTTCTTCCCGGCGCGCGCCGAGGGGAACGCGGTGATCCTCACCGAACCCGGAACGAACCGCGAGGCCGCGCGCTGGGAATTCCCCCGCCAGCGCGGCGAGGGAGGGCTCTGCCTGAGCGACCACCTCCTCCCGGACGACCATGTCGCGCTCTTCGTCACCACCGCCGGCGGCGGGGTGCGCGAGCGGGTCGAGCGCTACAAGCGGGACGGCGAATACCTGAAGAGCCACGCCTGGGCCGCGCTCGCGCTCGAGAGCGCGGAGGCGGCGGCGGAGTGGGTCCACCGCGAATTACGCTCGGCGTGGGGCTTCCCCGATCCCGCGTCGCTCTCGGATCAGGACCTCTTCGCCGCCCGCTATCGCGGCAAGCGCTATTCGTTCGGCTACCCCGCCTGCCCCGACCTCGCCTTCCAGCGCGAATTGTTCGGGGCGCTGCGGCCCGCTTCGATCGGGGTGACCCTCACCGAGGGGGACATGATGGAGCCGGAGGCGAGCGTCAGCGCGCTGGTCTTCCAGCACCCCGACGCCCGCTATTTCGCGGTGTGAACGGCGCCCAAACCAACCCTCCCCCGTTGGCTTCGCAAACAGGGAGGGTGGCCGAAGGCCGGGTGGGGGCCCGGTGGATCGAATCGGGCCTCTCAATTCCAGCGGCCTGCAACTTCTCGAGAGCCCCCTCCACCGCCGCGCGGCACCTCCCCCGTTGTAATCCGAAAAACGGGGGGGATGGGTTGAGGAGCGTGCGCTTCACTTCGCCGCCTGCGGCGGGATCTTCTTCGCCTTGTTGAGCAGGCTGTCGAGGGCGGCGGCGCGGCGGAGCGACTCGCCCACCACCTCGATCTCGCCGGTCCGCTCCAGCTCGGCGCGGATCGCCTCGGCCGGCTTGCCGGCGAGCTTGGCGCGCCGCTCGATGTTCTCGTTCACCGCCGCCTCGCTGGCGTAGATCCCCTCCTGCTCGGCGAGCTGCTCGAGGATCAGGGTGTTGTGGACGGCGAGGCGGGTGGAGGCCTCCTCCTGTCCGCGCAATTCCTCCCAGCGCTCCTTGACGTCCTCGGCCTTGAGGCCGCGCATGACCAGCTCGCGGGCGAGGTTCTGCAGCCGGTTCTGCAGCTCGCGCTGGACCAGCCCCTCGGGCATCGGCACCGGGTTGGCCTTGCGCATCTGCTCGAGGACCGCGCCGCGCTGGGCGTCCTCGACCGCCAGCTTCTTCTCGACCTCGGCCTGCTCGCGCACCTTGGCGCGCAGCGCGGCGAGCGACTCGAATTCGAGCTTCTTCGCGAATTCGTCGTCGAGCGCGGGCAATTCCTCGCGGTAGAGCTTCTTCGCCTTCGCGCTCATGGTGAATTTTTTGCCGGCCAGCGCGGGGTCGGCGCTCTCCGGGTAATTCACGGGGAACGACTTCTCGTCGCCGACCTTCATGCCGATCAGGTGGGGCCCGAAGAGGTCGTTGTCGGCCGGCGAGGGGTTCTTCGCATCGGGCAGCTTGACCCAGTGATCCTTGGGCGGCAGGGCGTGGTCCGGGTGCTTGTCGTCTTTCCCGGCGAGCTCGACCACCAGCACCTGGCCCCCCTCGGCGGCGCCGTTCTCGATCGCCTCGAGCTTGCCGTGGCGGCGGCGCATCGCCGCGAGCGTCTCGTCCACTTCCTTTTCCTGGATCGCCGTCGGATAATCCGGGATGGTGAGCGACTCGCCCCCCTTCACCTCGAAGGTGGGCGGGATCTCGAAGCGAACCGTGAATTTGAAGGCGTCGTCGGGGCCGCCCGCCCAGTCGACGTTCGTGAGCTGGGGGTTGGCGACCGGGACGAGCTTGCGCGCGTCGAATTCGTGGTGGAGCACGTCGTTGATGAGATGCTCGACGGTGTGCGACTTGATCTCTTCGCCGTACTGGACGCGCACGACGTCGGCCGGCGCCTTGCCGGGGCGGAAGCCGGGCAGGCGGACCTGTTTGGCGATCTCCTTGAGCGCGTGGTTGAATTCGGCGCGCACCTGCTCCTGAGGGATGGCGCCCGACAATTCCTGCCAGCAGCCGTCTTGGGGGGTGAGGGTGTAGGTCATGGGGGTCCTTGGGTGCGCAGTACGCGGTGCGCGGTGGGTCGATGGGATCAGGCGCTCTTCAGCTTCGCATGAAATGCGCCAAGGCTTTTGCTCAAGCGTTCAGATCGGGCCGGGTTTGAAGTGGTGCTTGCTCCGCACTGCGAACTGCGCCCTTCAATCCTCGAACTCCACGCCCTTCTCGCCCTTGACAACGACGCCGAGGTCGTAAACCTTTTCGCCGGCCTCGATCAGCAGCTCCTTGCAGCGGGCGGCGTTCTCGGGGCGGACCGCGATGACCATGCCGATGCCCATGTTGAAGACGCGGAACAGCTCGTCGCGGTCGATGCCGCCGCTCGCGATCAGCTCGAAGATCGGCGGCTTCGGAAAGGCGGAGCGCTTGATGCGCGCGCGGCAGTCGTCGGGCAGCACGCGGGGGATGTTCCCCTCGTAGCCGCCGCCGGTGATGTGGGCCAGCCCCTCGATCAGGTCGGCGTCGAGCGCCTTCTGCAGCGGCTTGAGGTAGCTGCGGTGGACGGCGAGCAGCGCCTCGCCGACGCTCTTGCCGCCGAGGCTCTCGGGCTTGTCGGCCGGCTTCAGGCCCATTTTTTCGAACAGTACATTGCGGGCCAGCGAGTAGCCGTTGGTGTGCAGCCCCGAAGATTCGAGACCCAGCAGCAGGTCGTCCGGGCGGATGGTCTTGCCGAGGATCAATTTCTTGCGGTCGGCGATGCCGACGATGAAGCCCGCGAGATCGTAGTCCTCGGGCGCGTAGACGCCGGGCATCTCGGCGGTCTCGCCCCCCACCAGCGCCATCTCGTTCTCCCGGCAGCCCTTCACCACGCCCTCGATCACCGCGTCGAGGACCGGCTGGTTGAATCTGCCGGCCGCGAAGTAGTCGAGGAAGAAGAGCGGGCGGGCGTTCTGCACCAGGATGTCGTTGACGCAGTGATTGACGAGGCAGTGGCCGACCGTGTCGTGGACGCCGGCGGCGATCGCCACCTTCAGCTTGGTGCCCACGCCGTCGGCGCTCGCGACGAGCACGGGATCGGCGATGTCGAGCCCCTTGAGCGAGTAGAGGCCGCCGAAGAGGCCGATGTTGGAGAGGACGCGGTCGTTGTGGGTCGCCGCGATCTTCGCCTTGAGGGTCATCACCCCGGCTTCCTTCGCGTCGACGTCGACCCCGGCCGCCTTGTACGCGGCGGCGGTCGTCTTCTTCGGGGCCGGCTTGACGGCCTTGAGGGCCTTCATCTTGGGATCGGTTTTGCGCATGGGTTTCAAAAAACTCAGTAGGCCAATGCGAAATGGGCCCGGCGGGGGGCGGGCTGGCCGCACTGGATGCAGGGACCGGCGTCGTCCTGCGCGTCGAAGGGGATGACGCGGATGGTGGCTTTCGTCTTGTCTTTGATCTGGGATTCGCAGGTCGCGCTCCCGCACCAGCGCGCCATCACGAAACCGCCCTCGTGTTCGACGCGGGCCTTGAGCGCCGCGAAATCTTCGACCGAGACGGTCATCTTCGCGCGGAACGCCCTCGCCCGCTCGAACATCGCAACGTGGATCGCGTCGAGCTCGGCTTTCACCGCGCCGGCGAGGCCCGCCATCGCCAGGAAAGATTTATGACGGCTGCCGTCGTCCCTGAGCAGGCGACGCGCGACCATGACCGAATTCTTCGCGAGGTCCTTGGGGCCCAATTCGAGCCGCAGCGGCACGCCTTTCAGCTCCCACTCGGCGTACTTGTAACCGGGCTGCTCGTCGCGGTCGTCGAGGTGGACGCGAATGCCCGCCCCGGCGAGTTCACGGCGCAGCTCCTCGGCCTTCGCGGTGACCGCGTCCTTCTCCTCGACCTTCTTGTAGATCGGGACGATGACCGCCTGGATGGGGGCGAGGCGGGGGGGCAGGATGAGGCCGGCGTCGTCGCCGTGGGCCATCACGACCGCGCCGATCAGGCGCGTCGAGACGCCCCACGAGGTCGACCAGCAGTGTTGCCACTCGTTGTTCCTGTCCTGATACTTGACCTCGAACGCCTTGGTGAAGTTCTGTCCGAGATGGTGCGAGGTGCCGGCCTGCAGCGCCTTGCCGTCGCCCATCAGCGCCTCGATGCAGTAGGTGCGGTGGGCGCCCGCGAATTTCTCCGCGTCGCTCTTCACGCCCTTGATGACCGGCACCGCCATCACGTTCTCCGCCACGTCGGCGTAGACATCGAGCATCCTGCGCGCCTCCGCCTCCGCCTCGGGCTCGGTGGCGTGGACGGTGTGGCCTTCCTGCCAGAGGAATTCGGTGGTGCGCAAAAAGAGGCGGGTGCGCATCTCCCAGCGGACGACGTTCGCCCACTGGTTGATGAGGATGGGGAGGTCGCGGTACGACTTCACCCACTTCGCATACATCGAGTAGATGATCGTCTCGGAGGTGGGGCGGATGATCAGCTCCTCCTCCAGCTTCGACTCGGGATCGGGGGTCACCGCGTTCACGCCCGCCTGCCCGGTCGCCTTCAGGCGCGTGTGGGTGACGATCGCCGCTTCCTTCGCGAACCCCTCGACATGTTCGGCCTCTTTGGCGAGGAACGACTTGGGGATGAAGAGCGGGAAGTAGGCGTTGACATGGCCGGTCGCCTTGAAGCGCGAATCGAGTTCCCGCTGCAAACCCTCCCACAGGGCGTAGCCGTACGGGCGGATGACCATGCAGCCCTTGACGGGCGAATAGTCGGCGAGCTGAGCGCGCTGGACCACGTCGGTGTACCAGCGGGGATAGTCGACTTTCCGGGAAACGAGGGCGTCGGCCATGATGAAAAAATCGGAGCGACCCGACACGCCGCCGACCGCTCGCCGGGCCTGCACAAGCCCGCGAAAACAGCCGCGTTCATTCGAGTCCGGGGGGTTGGTATTTTAGCGGAATCTGCAGGCGGCAACTCCCGCGCCGATTCCCGCGTATGATTGCCCGCACCCCCAGGAGGCGAGCCATGGAATCCCCCAACCCGTTCCGGGCCATCCAGCCCGCGGTCGAGACGGTCCAGTCCTACCTCTTCAAGCCCTTCCGCTTCGAGCGGTGGATGATCATGGGGCTGCTCAGTTTTTTGATGATGCTGGGCGGCGACGGCGCGATCGGCGGGGGCGGCCCCCGCTTCGGCACCCACGGGCCGGGGTGGAGGGGGGACGGCGACTCGGGCGCGGACCTCGAGCGGGGGATCCGCCACGCCGCCGAATGGCTGCACGACCACGCCGGGATGATCGCCGCGCTGGCGCTGGCGGCGGTGGTCGCGGCGGTGATCCTGTCGCTGGTTTTCCAGTGGCTCGCGGCCCACGCGGGCTTCGTCTACCTCGACAACCTGCGGCGCGGCCGCCACGAGGTGGCCGGTCCGTGGGGCGAATACAGCCGCGAGGCCCATTCCTACTTCTGGTGGAAATTGCTGCTCGGGCTGGCGCAACTGGCGCTCTTGCTCGGCATCTCCGCGCCGCTGCTGCTGACGACCTGGCGGGCGATCGCGCGGACGGAGACGTTCGACCCGAAAGCATTCTTCCTGGGCTCCGGCTTCCTGCCTCTGCTGCTGCTGTGGCTGGTCGCGATCTTCGTGCTGGCGATCCTGTTCGGGATCGTCCACCTCTTTCTCTTCGACTACGTGCAGCCGATCCAGTACCTGCGCCGCTGCACGGTCGGCGAGGCGGCCCGCGAGGCGCGCGCGCTGATCGGCCGCGGCTGGGGCGCCTTCCTGCTGCTCTTCGTCCTGAAAATCGGGGTGGCGATTTTGGGCGGGATCGTCGCCGCGCTCGCGGTCTGCTTCACCTGCTGCCTCGCCGCGCTGCCGGTCATCGGCCAGGCGATCCTCCAGCCGCTCTACATCTTCAACCGCGCGCTCACCCTCCACTTCCTCGCGCAATACGGGCCGGACTACCGCTGCCTCCCCGAGCCGCCGGCCGCGCCGACGCTGCCGCCCGCGCCCCCCGCGATGGCGACCATCCCGGCGAGCTGATTTTTTGCTAGACCCGCGCGACCGGCGCTTTGCCGATGAGGTGCTCGAACCACATCAGGGTCTGCTTCTCTTGCAATGAATTCTGCCGCAGGCGGGCGTTGAGGTGGATGAAGTCGACCCGGTCGAGGCACTGATCCTGGTTGAAGCAGGAGAAGACGAAGCTCTCCTTGCCGGTCTCGGGATCGACGTGGCGCTGCAAGCACTGCGCGCAGATCTCCTTCATCATGCATTGCATCGGCGAGTTGATCGAGCCGATCGCCTCGTGGTCGGGGCGCAGGAAGGGGGCGAGCGCCTCGTGGCGGGCCCGCTTGACCGCCGCCATCATCCGGTCCGAGCCGATGACGATGATGCGCGAGGCGGCGCGCAGCGGGATCGGCGTCTCCCCCAGGCCGCCGGTGGCGTAGGTTTTCATCGACTGGACGATGTTGCCGGAAAAGAAGCGGTCCTGCGGCCGGCGCGGGGCGATTTCGCCGTTGCCGGGGTCGACCGAGAAGATGGTGCAGTCGGTCGCCGCCTCGATCTCCTCGCGCTTGAAGAGGTCCGAGGCGTGCTTGTAGCCGGCGAAATAGAGGACCCGGTTGCCTTTCTCGCGGCAGGCGCGGGCGATCGAGAAGAGGACCGCGTTGCCCAGCCCGCCGCCGACGAGACAGACGGTCTCCGACTCGGGGATGTGGGTCGGCGTCCCGGTGGGGCCCATGACGATGACCGGCTCGCCGGGTTTCAGCGCCGCGCAGAGGCGCGAGGAGACGCCCAGCTCGAGCGCGATCATCGAGAGGAGCCCCTTCTCGGGATCGACCCAGGCGCCGGTGAGCGCGAGCGGCTCGGTGGCGAGCGGGGAGCCGGCGGCGACCGGGGCGCGCCCTTCGTAATTCTGGAGGCGGTAGAACTGGCCGGGGCGGAAGTTGCGGGCGGCGTAGGGGGCGCGCACCACCACCTCGACGATCGTCTTCGTCAGCCGGTTGACCTGGGTGACGCGAGGGATGAAGAGGTCGTCGAGCGTCTTCGACCAGCCGGCGTACTCGACCTCGCGGCGGGACTGGTCGGCCGGGTTGAGCGATTTCAGGTACGGCCCGAAGAGCGCGGCGATGTGGGGGAAGCCGTTCTTGGCCGACGCCATCGCCTTGACGACGTTGCCGGCGTAGCGCGGGTGGTTGTCGCCGAAGAAGGAGATGAATTTGCCGCCCCGGTGGTAGCTGGTGAAGATCGCCTCGTCGCCGTCGCCCGGTTCGAGCTCGACCCAGCCGCCGGGCTCGACCCGCGCGCGGAACGCCTTGAAGTAATTGCCTTTGGCGTCCATCTCGAAGGTGCCGCGCGCCTCCTTTTCACTGGTGGTGTTGGGGCTGGTCCCCGCGGCGATGAGCAGCGTCCGGCAGGGCAATTCGACCGTCGATCCGTCATTTTTTTTGAAAACCACCGCGCGCAGGGCGCCGTGCTCGTCGGCGAGCGCCTCGGCCGGCTCGAGCCCCTCGATGAAGTGGATCCCCTCCTCGAGCGCCTTGATGATCTCCTCGTGGTTGAGGCGGTAGGCGGGGGAGTCCTGCAGCTTCTTGCGGTAGGCGATCGACGAGCCGCCCCACGAGCGCAGCAGCGACACGAAGTCCGGCGGCTCGCCCGCGGCCCGCGCCCGCGCGCGCTCCGCGCGCAGCGCCCGCGCATGGCCGCGGAATTCCTCCAGGATCGCCGTTTCCTCGCCGTCGTAGCGGGCGAGCGCCCGCGCCTCCCCCAGCTCGGCGACCAGCCCCTCGTGACGAGCGAGAATTTTTTCGCACAGCACCGGGTAGTAGGCGAGCGCCTCGGTGGCGGTGTCGATCGCGGTGAGGCCGCCGCCGACCACGACGACCGGGAGGCGGATCTGCAGATTGGCCAGCGAGGCGGGCTGGGCCGCGCCGGTCAGCTGCAGCCCCATCAAAAAATCGCTCGCCTGGCGGACGCCGCGAATCAGGTTGTTCTTGAGCGGGACGATGGTGGGGCGCCCCGCGCCGGCCGCCAGCGCGATGTGGTCGAAGCCGAGCCCCCACGCCTGCTCGGTCGTCACGGTGCCGCCGAAGCGGACCCCGCCCGCGATCGTCAGCTTGGCGCGGCGGGCGAGGTTGAGCTGGAGCGCGGTGAGGAAATTCTTGTCCCAGCGGACGGTGATCCCGTACTCGGAGACGCCGCCGAAGCCGCCGATCCTGCGCGAGGAGAGGCGGGCCTCGAGCTCGCGGTAATTGACGACCGGGCGGGGGGCCTGGCCGTCGGCGCCGGTGAGCGCGGGGTCGAGCGGCTCGATCTTCAGCCCGTCGATGCCGACCACCGCGAAGCCCTCGTTGAGCAGGTGGTGGGCGAGGGTGTAGCCGGCCGGCCCCATCCCGACCACCAGCACCTTCTTGCCGTTGTAGGGGAGGGCGACCGGGCGGCGCGCGTTGAGCGGGTTCCAGCGGGTGAGCAGCGACCAGATCTCGAAGCCGTAGGGGAGCGCGTAGAGGTCGGTGAGCGCGCCGGTTTCGGCGGCCGGGATGTTGACCGGCTCCTGCTTCTGGTAGATGCAGGCGTGCATGCAGTCGTTGCAGATGCGGTGGCCGGTGCCGGGGAGCATCGGGTTGTCGATCGCCGCCAGCGCCACCGCGCCGATCGCATCCCCCCGCCGGCGCAGGGCGTGCATCTCGGAGATCTTCTCGCCGAGCGGGCAGCCGACGAGGGGAATCGCGAACGGGCTTTTGAGAACCGCGCCGCTTTTGTCCCTCAGCCCCTTCGAGCAGGAATCCTTGTCGCGCTCGCCGCACAACAGGCAGTAGTGGACCTCGCCCGCCACCGCGCGCGCGTCGGGGCGCGGGTCGGTCAGGTCGAAGCCGTCGCGGCGGCGGAGCTTTTCATCCGGGCCGGCGAGCTTTTCCTTCAGGGCCGGGTCGGGGCGGATGATCTGGACCAGGTTCTGGAAGTCGAGCTTTTCCGGTTCGCGGGTCAGCGCCCAGCCGCGGGTCGCCGCGCGCCCCTGTCCGTGCAGCGCCGACGCCGCCCAGCGGGCCGCCTTCTCGAGCTGCGAGGCGACCGCGCCGCGCAGCAGCGGGGGGTCGCCGGCGCCGAGGAATTCGCGGGTGGCGGGGGAGAGCGCGGAAATTTTTCCCGCCGCCAGCGCGACCAGCTCGCTTTCCGCATCCAGCAGCGCGGCGAACCAGAGCCCCAGCCGCAATTCCTCGTCGGCGCCGGGAAGCGCCGCGCCCGGCCCCGCCTCCGCGGCCGCCAGCAATTCGCGGTGGAGCGCGGGGAAGTCGACCGTCGCCGCCTCGCCCTTGAATTTCGCGGCTCGCCGTCCGACGATCTCCTTGCGCGCGGCGAAGAGCTTCGCCTCGGCGGCCGCGCGGGCCCGCTGCCCGTTCCATTGCGACTCGATCCCGAACAGCCGGGCGAGGAAGGCCGAGACGCGCGGGGCCAGCTCGACCAGCAGGTGCGACTCGGCGATCGGGTCCCGCCCGTCCGGCTGCGCGCGGCGCGCCATCATTCCGGCGTGCAATTCCGGCGCCTCGCGCGCGAGCTGCGCGTCGAAGGCGTCGAGCAGCGCCTTGAGGCGGACGGGATCGTGGAGGTCGGACCAGGAAAAGCCCTCGAAACCGAGGGGGAATTCGCGCTCCGCGGTGGTGGAGGAGACGGGCGGCATGAAGAGGCGCCATTGTAGCGGGAGGGGGCGCGCCGGGGACTGACCGCGGCCGGCGCGCACGCGGCGGGATTCATGCGCCCCGCCGCGCGCCGCGTCCGTCATAATCCGCCTCCAGAGAGGATTCCCTGTGGCGGCGCCCATCGACATCACCCCCTTGCTCGAAGAATTGCGCAGCGCGGACCCGACCGTCCGCAAGAACGCCGCCTCCGGGCTCGGCAAGTCGGCCGACCCGCGCGCGGTCGCGCCGCTCATCGAGGCGCTCGCCGACGAGAGCCACCAGGTGCGCGACAACGTCGCCTTCGCGCTGGGGGAATTGCGCGACAAGCGGGCGACCGAGCCGCTGGTCAAGCGGCTGAAGGACCCCGAGGGCTGGGTGCGCAAGTCGGCCGCCAAGGCGCTCGGGATGCTGATGGACAAGCGGGCGGAGGCGCCGCTCCACGAGGCGCTCAAGGACGAGGCGGAATGGGTGCGCAAATCGGCGGCCCGCTCGCTGGGGCAGCTCGGCGGCTCGAAGTCGATCGCGCCGCTCTCCGAGGCGCTCAAGGATCCCGCCATCCTCGTCCGGCGCGCCGCCGAGGAGGCGCTCGACGCCATCCACGCGCGCGGCGACCGGACCGGCGCCTTCCCGGTCTTGAAGCTGTAGCGGCCGCGCCGGGCGCCCCGGCGGCCCCCGGATTCACCCGATGGCCGCGCCGCCGGGCGGGCGCTAGAATGAACGGGCACCCCGGCCCCGCCGGGCACTCCACTGCGCGAGAGACCGAGACCCCCCGATGCCCACGATCAACTACGGCACCCGCGAATTGACCGCGAAGATCGTCTACCACGGTCCCGGCCTGTGCGGCAAGACCACCAACCTCCAGCACATCCACGAGGCTTTCTCTGTCGGAGGGGACTGCTCAGGCGCATTCCCCTCGGCCGCGGCGGAGCCGCGTCCTTCACCCCTCATGCTCGTACGCCGCCCGTCGGCCAGGGGAGTCTGAACCATGCCGACGATCAACTACGGCACCCGCGAATTGACCGCGAAGATCGTCTACTACGGTCCCGGCCTGTGCGGCAAGACCACCAACCTCCAGCACATCCACGACACCCTGCCGCAGGAGAAGCGCTCGAAGATGCTCTCGCTCGCCACCGAGAGCGACCGCACCCTCTTCTTCGACTTCCTGCCCATCGACATCGGCGAGGTGCGGGGGCTGAAAGTCCGCCTCCAGCTCTACACCGTCCCCGGCCAGGTCTTCTACAACGAAACCCGCAAGATCGTCCTCAAGGGGGCCGACGGGGTCGTCTTCGTCGCCGACTCGCAGAAGGAGATGCTCGACGCCAACCTCGAGTCGCTCAAGAATTTGAAGGAAAATTTGCAGGTCAACAGCCTCGACTTCAAGGAATTGCCCCACGTCATCCAGTACAACAAGCGCGATTTGAAGAACGCGCTGCCGGTGGATGATCTCGACAAGGCGCTCAACCTGCTCGAGGCTCCGGTCGTCGAGGCGGCGGCCAAGAGCGGCCAGGGCGTCCACGAGACGCTCAAGGTGATCTCCCGCCAGGTCCTCTCGACCCTGATCGAGAAATACGGCACCGACCGCGAGAAGCGGCAGATGCGCGAGAAGCAGAAGGCGGCGCCGGTGGTCGCGAAGATCAGGCTGGGCGGTCACGCGCCCGCCCCCGCGGGCGACGGGGGAGGCACCGTCGCGATGATGTCCCCCTTCGCGCAGCAGCCTGCCGCGGCCGCGCCCGAGGACACCGGCGGCACGATGGCGATGATGTCGCCGTTCGCCGAGAAAAAATCGCCATCGCCCGCCGCCGACGCGGGCGGCACCATGGCGATGATGTCGCCGTTCGCGACCGTGAAAAAATCAACCGGCCCGATCCCCGCGGCCGCGCCGCTCCCCTCGGGCGATGTCGGCGGCACCGTCGCGATGATGTCCCCCTTCGCGGCCGCCGCCGGCCCTGCGATCCAGGCCCCCGACCAGCTCGACGCTTCGGGCGAGGGCGCCCCCAGCCTCGACGCGCTGGTCGCCGACGACCCGACGCTCAACGCCCCCAAGGTGGAGCCCGAGGAGATCGACCTCTCCGCCGAGGTCGCCGAGGCCCCGGCGCCCGCCCCGGCGAAAGCGAAAAAGGCGACCGGCGACCACGCAAAGGCGCTCGAACAGCTCGCCGCGAGCGCCGCGCCGAAGAAGCTGCGCGCCTCGGGATCGGTTCCCAAGGTTGAAATTCCGGCCGTCGCGCTCTCGGCCGACCGTCCCCGGACCCTCGAGGTGCCGGTCGTCGTCAACGGCAAGAAGGGGACGCTGCACATCCTGCTGACGCTGGAGATGGACGAGTAGGGGCGAGTGGCGCTCGCCCTGCAGATCGTCGCTGACTTGTGAGCGGCGACGGATGACGCCGAGACGCTGGGCGCGTGCCGCTCGCCCCTACGCCGATGAGCCGCCGCTTGCCATGAAAACAATCCTCCTCCAAGGGACCCTCGTCGCGTCGCTCTCGGTGGCGTCGTTCGCCCTCCCCAAGCCCCTAGCCCCACGACTCAAGCCCCCGGCCGCCAAGCGGCCCAACATCCTTCTCGTCACCCTCGACACGACGCGCCCCGACGCGATCGACTGTTTCCGCGAGCCGGGGAAAGAATATGCGACGATCGGCTGGAAACCGGCGATGGGAGCGGTGACGCCGACCCTCGACGCGCTCTGCGCGAAGGGGCGCAAATTCACCCGCGCCTACACCACCGCGCCGATCACGCTGGTCGCCCACGCCTCGATCCTCACCGGCCTCTACCCGCCCAAGCACGGCGTCCACGACAACGGCATCTACACCCTGCCCAAGGATGTGCCGACGCTGCCGGAGATCCTGAAGAAGAACGGCTACCAGACCGGCGCGGCGGTCTCCGCGATCGTCCTCGACCGCCACTACGGCCTCGATCGCGGCTTCGATCAATACGACGACAAATTGGGAACGGCGACGGGTGGGATCCAGCTCGAGGAGCGCAAGGCGCCGCAGACCGTCGACGCCGCGCTCAAGATCGTGAACGGCTTCTCGAAAGCGAAGCCCTTCTTCTTCTGGCTCCACCTCTACGACCCCCACAACGACTATCAGGCGCCCGAGCCGTGGCGCTCGAAGTTCCCCCCCTACCTCGCCGAAGTCGCCTTCATGGACCACGAGTTGGGGCGCTTCCTCGACACCCTGCGCAAGAGCGGCCGCATCGGCGACGACACCTTGATCGTCGTAACCGGCGACCACGGCGAATCGCTCGGCGAACACAGTGAGCAGACGCACGGGATTTTTCTCTATGAGTCGACCCTGAGGGTCCCGCTCATGGTCATCGGCGGTCATTATCTGGTCGGTGCTGACACTTCCTCTGCGGTCTCGCTGATCGATATCTTTCCGACCGTATTGGAGGGAGCCGCGTCGCGCCGGGAATCAATTGAATCACCCGGATTTTCCTTACCAAAACACTACGACCATTTCGAATCGATGCACTACTCGCGCTCAGTATATTCGGAATCCGAATTGGCGATGAATTCATACCACTGGGCGCCACTTTATTCGACACTCACGGACTACACATTGCCGTTTCCGAATGGCGGCCCGAATGCAGACGTGCGCGGTTATGTGAAAACCATCTCGGCGCCTAGGCCGGAACAATACAAACTGGACGACTATTCCGGGCAAAGCGAGGGCGAGGAAAGCAATTTGTTTCCCGGGCTGAGCAAAGAGAAGCGGCTGGAGTCTCTGGCTGGGATCGAACAGTTCAAGACAGCTTCCCGCAAGCCCGTCACCCAAGCCGACGACCCGAAGGCGCGCGCGGCGCTGCAACAGCTCGGCTATGTCTCCGGCCCCTCGCAGGCGAATGACGACCTGCCGCGCCCCGACCCGAAGGATGTGATCGGGTTGCTGCCGAAATTCGACGAGGCGCGCGGGCGGGCGAACAAGGGCGACTGCGCGGGGGCGAAGCCGATCCTCGAAGAGATTTTGAAGCAAAACCCCGGCAATGTCCCGGTCCTCGCGCAGCTCGGCTGGTGCCGCATCGAGACCGGCGACCCGCGCGGCGCGGTCCCGCTCTACGCCCAGGCGCTCAAGCTCAACCCCTCGTGGGAAGTGCTCCACTACCAGCTCGGCTCCGCGCTCGACAAGGTGGGCGACAAGGCGGGGGCCTCCCGGGAATGGAAAGCGGCCCTCGCACTCAACCCGCGCACCCCGCCCGCGGCGGCCGGCCTCATCCGCCTCGCGCGCGAGGGGAAAGATTACGCGGCCGCCGAAAAAAACTACGCCGAGGCGCGCGCGGCCGGGCTCGAAGACGGGACGGTCGAGTTCGAGGCGGCGATGACCGCCCACGACCGCGGCGACGCGAAGGGGACCGAGGCGGGGCTGCGCCGGACGCTCGCGGCCGATCCCGCCCACCTCGAGGCGCGCGTCGACCTCGCGAACCTTCTCTACGGCCGCGGCGAAATTCCGGCGGTCCTCCATCTCTACGAGGACGGCCTAAAGGCGCGCCCCGAAGAGGGGAAATTCCTCCTTCCGCTCGGGGCGATCCAGCTCAACGACCGCAATGATCCCGCCGCGGCCGCGGCGCTCTTCCGGCGCTTCCTGCGCGCCCACCCGAATGATCCCGAGGCCCCCAAGGTGCGCGAATTGCTCGCGCGGATGGAGAACGGCCGGTAGCGGGGAGCGCAAACGCCGTCATTCTGTCCCTGATTCCCGGATCCCGGTTCCGCGGCGACCCGCCGCTAAACTTCCCCCATGATCGACATCCCCAACTGGCCGCGGGTCGCGCAGCGGACGCGCGGCGGCCTCGTCGAGACGATCCATCACGGCGGCGCGGTCGCCGTGGACGCGCAAGGCAGGCTTCTCTTCGCGGTCGGCGACCCCGACGCCGGGACGTTTTTCCGCTCCTCGGTGAAATGCTGGCAGGCGCTGCCGCTCGTCGAGAGCGGCGCCGCCGACCGCTTCGGTTTCACGGTCGCCGAGCTGGCGCTCGCGGTCGCCTCCCACGACGGCGAGGAGGTTCACGCCGCGACCGCCGCCGGGATGCTGAACAAGCTGGGGCTCACCGAGGCGGCGCTGCGCTGCGGCGCCCATCCGCCCTACAACCGTGCCGCCGCGTACGGCCTCGCGGCGCGCGGCGAGCGCTACACCGCGCTGCACAACAACTGCTCGGGCAAGCACGCCGGGATGCTGGCGAGCTGCCTGCACCACGGCTGGCCGCTCGAGGATTACCTCCGCTTCGACCATCCGCTGCAGGCCGCGATCCGAGAAAGAATCGCCGCCGCCGCCGGGATTCCCGGGGGGGAATTGCCCCGCGCGACCGACGGCTGCGGGGTGCCCACCTACTTGCTGCCGCTGCGCGCGATGGCGCGGATGTTCTCGGCGCTGGGCCGCGCCGACCGCGCCGCGCCGCTGGGCCGCCTCGCCGACGCGATGCGCGCCCACCCGGAATTGGTCGCGGGCACCGGCGAATTCGACACCGCGCTGCCGCGCGCGACGGCGGGGCGGCTGATCGCCAAGCGGGGCGGCGCCGCGCTCGGCTGCGTCGCCGCCCGCGACGGGATCGGGATCGTCGTGAAATGCGGCGACGGCGCCAGCGACGTCGTGCCGCCGCTGCTGATGCGGACGCTCGAGAAGCTCGGCCTGCTGTCGGCCGCCGAGCGGGACGCGCTGCGCGAATTCATCGCGCCGCCGCAGAAGAACGTCGCCGGCGCGACGATCGGCGAGCTGACGGTGGTTTTTTAGCGCCCGTCGCCCCGCTCAGCGGATCTTGCGCAGGGTCGCCAGCGCCTCGCGGTAGAACTGGTCGAGGAGCGCGTTGTACTGCGTCGTCCCCTCGGCGGGCGCGCCCTTCATCCTGGCGATCTTCAGCTTCGCGTTGGCGGTCAGCTTGTCGTCGGCCGCCATCTCGGCGCGCAGCGCGCGCTGCACCGCCATCTTCACCATCGCGTCGGGCTGGGTGAGCTTGAGCGTCGCGTCCTTCTTCAGGGCGGCGGTGATTTCCGCCGCCAGGGTGGAGATGCGTTCGGCGGAAAAGCGGGGCACGGCGGAATTTCCTAGAGCGCGAACTTGCGCTGCCTGGCGACCTGCGCCTTGAATTTCTGCAGCGCGACGAAATAGTCGCCGCCCAGCGCGGCGAGTTGGGCGCGGTTGGCGTCGAGCAGGCGCTTGGCCTCCGCCTCGATCTCGGCCTCGACCGCCAGGTTGCGCTTCACCGCGGCGGTGACGGTCGCCTCGGCGTGCTCGACCTGCGCGGTCTCGATGAGTTTCGCGGCGCGCAATTCGCGCACCACCTCGTAGCCGATGTGCTCGAGCAGCTCCCCGGGGATGCGCATGGGGCCATTCTACGCGGGGAGCCGGGAGAGGATGGCGGCGAATTCCGCGACCGAGAGCGTCTCCGCCCGCCGCCCCGCGTCGATCCCCGCCGCCGCGAGCGCGGCGAGCACCTCGGGGCGGCCGCGGAAATTGTTGTGCAGCGTCTTGCGCCGCTCGGCGAAGGCGCGCCGCAGCAGCCCCTCGAAGGCGGCGAACCGCGCGCGCGGGACCGGCGCGTCGGCGCGCGCCGCGACCCGGATCAGCGTCGAATCGACCCGCGGGGGCGGCGAGAACTTCCCGCGCCCGACGTGGAATTCGCGGGAGAGCTTCCAGAAGCTTTGCAACAGCGCGGTCACCGCAGCGTAGTCCTTGGTCGAGGGCGGCGCCAGCAGCCGGGTCGCCATCTCCTTCTGCAGCAGGAAGACCGCGCCCCGCAGTTGCGGCGCGGCGCGCAGAATGCGGACGAGCAGCGGAGTGGCGATTTGATACGGCAGGTTGCCGGCGAGCCAGAGCGGGGCCGGGAATTCCGAGTAGTCGACCGAGAGCGCGTCGACGCGCCGGATCTCGACCCCCTCGTCGCTCGCGAAGCGGGTCGCGAGGTGGGGCAGCAGCTCCGCGTCGAGCTCGAGCGCGGTGACCGCGTAGCCGGCGCGGCGCAGCGCCGCGGTCAGATCGCCGCGCCCGGGGCCGATCTCGACCACCCGCGCGCCGGCGGGCGCGCCCAGCTCGCGCAACGGCGTGACGAAGCGGTCGAGCAGCCCCGCATCCGTGAGGAAGTGCTGCCCGAACTTCTTCTTCGCCCGCGGCGGCCGCTCGAAGTCGTCGTCCACGGCGCGAATTATTGAGGTTCCTGTCATCGCTTGCCGATTCAATCTCGATGATTCCCGCGCGGCGGTGCGACGCCGGGCGGGTGTCAATGGATCTGCGAACCCCCGCGGCGAGCCGCCCCGAGGCCGCCGATTTTGCAGACCGCGGCGAGCCACCGCATAATGGCTTGGTGAATCGGCGGATCGTCCGGGAGACGGCGACATCGGGCGAGCGGTCCCGCGCCGGCGCGGGACCGGCGTGATCGTCCGGCTCGCCGCCCCCCGGGCATTCGAGGTCGCGTTCGAAAATGAAGCGGAGCTGCGCGCCGAGCACGCGCAAAACCTTAGCCACCGCGGGCTCCGTCTGCCGACGGAGGAGCGGATTCCCCCGTTCACGCAGGTCTCGCTGAAGTTGTTTCTGACGGGCGGCGGCTCCGCGACCGTGAAGGCGACCGTCGTCGCGCCGCTCCCCGGCGCGCTCGCCCTTTCGATCGAAGGGGATCCGCAGGCGCTGCTTGCGGCACTTCTGCCGCCCCCGCCCGCCCCGGCCGAACCCGACGAGCAAGCCGCGTCGAGCGGCTGGGACCGCCTGCGCGCCCTCACGCCGCTCGAGCGGCGGCTGCTCGCCCCGAAGGCGGACCGGACCGAGCGCGCGCTGCTCACCCAGGACGCCGATTCCCAGGTCCTCAACGCGCTGCTCAAGAATCCCCGCATCACGATCGACGAGGTGGTGCGGGTCGCGAAATCGCCGTTCATCACCTACCAGACCGTCGACCTGATGCTGAAAACCAGCCAGTGGAGTTCGAGCTACGAGCTGCGCATCGCGCTCATCCACAATCCGAAGACGCCGCAGGTCTTCGCGCTCCGCATCCTCCCGTTCCTGCCCGAGTCCGAGATCCGGGTGATCGCGCGCGGCGCCGCGACCAGCATGGCGTTGAAGACCGCGGCGTTGAAAAAGCTGCAGGGCGGCTGACGATATTCCGATCGCGAATCCGGGACCGTTCGGGCTCACGCCTGCGGCCCCGGCCGCGATCGGGTAGCATTGCGGCGTGAGCCCGCGCGATCGCGCGGCGTCCCCGCAACCCCGATTCCAAGAGGCGATCCCCATGCCCACCGTCGGAGTGCGCTACATCATCGACGACATCCCGGTCGCGCTGCGGTTCTACGCGACGCTGCTCGGATTCAACGTGGAGCGGGACGCCTCGCCGGCCTTCGCGGCGGTCGCGCGGGACGGCGTGCGCCTCCTGCTCAGCGGCGACGGCAGCTCCGGCAAGCGCGACCTGCCGGACGGGCGCCGCCAGACCTCGGGCGGCTGGAACCGTATCCACCTCGAGGTCGCCGATCTCGCCGCGGAGGTCGCGCGGCTGCGCGCGGCCGGGGTCACCTTCCGCACCAGCGGGATCGTCTCCGGACCCGGCGGGGCGCAGGCGATCCTCGAGGATCCCTCGGGCAACCCGGTCGAATTATTCCAGCCGGCGCGCTGAGCCTCGGGGTTACCCGGTCGTCCTCCGGGCGCGACAAATAAAACGGGGCGCGCCGAAGCGCGCCCCGCATGGCGAACGAACGAACGAACCGGGATTACCTGGCGTGCGCGGCTAGGTACTTGCCGGTGTCGGCGGCATTCGGCTTCATGGTCGACTCGCCGGCCTTCCAGTTGGCGGGGCAGACCTCGCCGGTCTTGGCAACGGTCTGGAAGCCCGCGACCAGGCGCAGCACCTCGTCGACGTTGCGGCCGACCCCGAGGTTGTTGACCACCTGGCTCTGCAGCACGCCCTTGTCGTCGATGACGAACAGGCCGCGCAGCGCGATGCCGGCGTTCTCCATCAGCACGCCGTAGTCGCGCGCGATGGTCTTGTTGAGGTCGGCCAGCAGCGGGAAATTGAGGCCGCCCAGGCCGCCCTTGGCGCGTTCGGTGTTGATCCACGCGAGGTGGGAGAACTTCGAGTCGACCGAGCAGCCGATCACCTCGCAACCGAGCTTCTTGAAGTCGGCGAGGCGGTCGGCGAAGGCGGTGATCTCGGTGGGGCAGACGAAGGTGAAGTCGAGCGGGTAGAAGAAGAGCACCACCCACTTGCCCTTGTAGTCGGCGAGCGAGATGTCCTTGAACGCGCCGTCGACGACGGCGGCGCCCTTGAATTCGGGGGCGGCTTGACCGGCTTGGATCATGAAAGAAACTCCTTGCGTTGATGAACGGATGAAATGTATTTCGCGCCGACGATCAATCTAGGGGAGCCGCAGGCGCGTCGGGCGGCGCTGGATGGGGAAGTTTACAGAAAGTCGAAGTTCGATGCTCGGGATTCGAGATTCGGGATTCGAGATTCGGGATTCGAGCTGAAACCGCGCACAACGAAGAGCGCCGGGATTTATTCCGCGGCGGCCGCGGCTTCGGCGGCGGCGAGCTTCGCCTCGGCGGCGGCGGTGTCGCGGGCGTGACGGCGGAAATAGCGCAGCGCCGAGCGGAGGTGGAGCAGGAAGAAGCGGAGCGAGCGGCGGGAGAGGGCCTGGGTGTGGTGGACGACCGGGCCGGCGGGGACGAACCAGACCTCGCGCCCGGCGAGCCACGCGCGCAGGCAATGGTCGGTCTCCTCGAGCCCGTAAAAAAATCCGGGGTCGAAGCCGCCCAGTTCCTCGAACGCCGCCGTGCGCATCAACTGCGCCGCCCCGGCGATCCACGCCACCTGGCGGGCGCGGTCGAACGCGAAGCCGTCGAGGTGGTAGCGGGCCGCGCGCGCCTTCGCGCCGGGGACGCCGAGGCGGGCGAGCCGGTTGGCGGCGAGGTCGAGCGGACGCGGGAAGCGGCGCGCCGAGCGTTGCAACGCCCCGGCCGGGCTCTCGAGCCGCGGGGCGATCA